>JAEEGL011194514.1_pt1 | contig 22532 bp, 15 predicted proteins | sample 9134231 | NCBI WGS metagenome assembly JAEEGL01 (sample SAMN16246548, study PRJNA631951) | gut metagenome | biome: gut microbiome; feature: rumen; material: fiber-attached | host: Bos | place: Iran: Karaj | collected 2018-10
AAAAGAAAAAATTAAGAAGAGGGAGTATGGGAAGAGAAAATAAAAAATATAATTTAAAACAAAACTCAATAACTATACATAATAGAGTTTCAAGTTTACCAGATTCAAAAAAAAAAAAAAATAATAGATTTGAATAATTATAATAGTGTAAATTTAAGTGTAAATAAAAGTATTAGTAAAAATAAAAATAATAATACAATTACAGTTAATTCTTCAATTAATGTAAATACAACAATTCCATCTATAAATATATTTGAAAAATCAAAAGAAATAAAAACAGAAATTTCAAAATATATATTGTCTTCTAGAGTACCAAAGCAAATAAAAAATAAAACAAACATTAAAAATAATTTATATAATTCTTCTTTAAATATAACAACAAATGAAATGAATTCAAATGATACAAGTAGTATATGTAATAGTATTGTTAGTAATCTTACAACAAAAAAAAGAAAAGTAATTAATATTCCAATTACTAATTTAAATTTATATTCTCAAAGAGATAATGTAAAATTAAGTAAAATTAAATTATCTAAAATTACAAATAAAACATTAAATGATTCTATAAATAATTATAATGATAATTCTATTAAACCAATAAAAAAAACAAAAATAAGATTATCTACTGAAAATTTTTTTGCCCCTTTAACTGAAAGAAATAAATTTAAAAATAATTTAATGCATGAAAGTTTTGTAGAAGAAAAAAAAATAGTTAAAAATAATCCAAGAAAATATTATGGGATTATTGATTTATTATGTGTTTCTTATAAAAATTTGGAAGATAGTATAAAATATATTAAAAATATTTTAAAAAATAATTCTATTTTTTTTATTCAAACAACGAATTATATTTTTAGATGTAATAAATTTTCAACAAGCTTTGATATTGAAATTGTGGAAATAGATAAAAAGCTCTATTATTATTTGATTAAAATAAAAAATGGAAGTGTTTTTACTGAAAAAAAAATTAATTAAACATTTTTTGGATAAAATTTGATTTTTTAAATTAGTTTAATTTATGTATGATAAAATATATAATTAGTATAAATAATTTAGATTTAAATATGAAAAATAATTTTGATTAAAATTAAGGAAAGGTATTTTTTATTAAAATATTTAATAATACATTATATATATAACAATTGTTTTAATTATTTAAATGATTTGCTTGTATTATAAAATAATTAAATGATTATAAGCAAGTTTTTTAATATCTTTTTAAATAAAATTAAAATATTTAACCATTAAAAGATAAAACAAAAAAACATAATCTTCTTATTATAAATTAAAAAATTTTGTTGAAAATACATTAGGTAGATTAAATAAATGATGTATTAATTAATTTTTAATTATTTTATGATGACTTTTATATTCAATGAAAAATTTATTGATAATATATTAAATTGTTTATTGTTTATTTTTTGTCTTTATAATGTTCTTATGGATCACATCTTAATTTATTATATATTGATCGCTCTCAAAATTTTTCCATTAAATTCCAATCTTCGGTCCTGGTGTTTTGAATTGGGCCTTTTAAATAATATTCATTTTTTTTTTGTTAATTTTAAATTACATTCTTTTGATGATTGAATTGATTTGCTAATTGTTTTATCTCCTATATAATAATCATTATCTTTTAATAAAAAGATAGTAGATGGGTATTTCAAATCTGTTGTTATTATTGGAATTATAAAATCAGGTTCACTGTTACCTGAATATTCAAATTTTAGTAAATCTTGTTCCATTATCTATTATTTTTGGCATTTTATCCATTTCTATATAATATTTTTGGATATGTGTTTTTGTGAAAATAAAAGCAGAAAAACTTATTTTTATTTTAAAATGAATTGAGTTCAAGAAATAATAAAAACAAACAAAAAAAAATAAAAAAAATAAAATTAATTAAAATAAAATGAGTAATTTCCAGTTAAAAAAGCGTAATTCTTTAGAAACAAAATTTTCAAAGAACAACATGTTAGTAGCAGTACGTTGTCGTCCTTTAAATCAACGTGAATTATCATATTCTCCATTAAAGACAGTATCAATTCATAATCGTGAAATAATAACAATAAGTTCTTCTCAGAAGAAAGAGAGTCAATATGCATTTGACTTTGCATTTCCAGAACAAACACCACAAGAAGACATATATCATTTTACAACAGAAACTTTAATAGAAAAAGTAATGAATGGATTCAATGCAACAGTGTTTGCATATGGAGCAACTGGATCAGGAAAAACTTATACTATGGTGGGAAATGATAATGAACCTGGAGTTATGATCAGAGCTTTAAATGATTTATTTAATACTTTAAATGAAGAAAAAGAAAAAAAATTTAGTGTTGAAATTTCATATGTTGAAGTTTATAATGAACAATTAAAAGATTTATTAAATTTTAATAATAATGAAAATAATGTTGAAATTAGAAATGATCCTCAGAAAGGAACAATAATACAAGGAGCTTCTTTAAAAAAAGTATCAAATGCTGATGATGCATTTAAATTATTATTATTAGGAAATAGAAAAAGAAGTGAAGGAATAACAATCCATAATGAAAATTCAAGTAGAAGTCATGCAATATTACAAGTTTTTGTTAAAAGTCAAGATTCTATTCTTCATCTTTCAAATCAAGTAACTTTTGGTAAATTTATTTTAGTTGATTTAGCTGGAAGTGAAAAAATTTCAGCAGCATCAAAAGCAAATTCAGAAAGTGGAAGTATTAATAAAAGTTTATTGGCTCTTACAAATTGTATAAATAAATTAGTTTCAAATAATAAATTTTTTATTCCTTGGAGAGATTCTAAATTAACAAGAATTTTACAAGATTCACTTTCTGGAAATTGTAGAATTGTTATGATTGCTACTATAAGTCCTAGTTTAATTTCTTTAGAAGAAACTATTTATACTCTTCAATATGCTAGTAGAGCTAAAAATATTAAAGTCAGTTTAAAAAAAAATGTTGTTGTTGAAGAAAAATTTAGAATAGGAAAATATGATCAAATTATTCAAAATTTAAAAGAAGAAATTAATATCACTAAAAATGAAATTGCAGAAAAAGAAAAATTAAATATGAGTGCTAATGATATTTCTTTAAAAAACCAATCTAAAGATAATTCTATTGATAATGATTATGAAGATTTTGAAAAGTTACAAAAAGAAATTATTCAAAATTTCGAAGAAGAAATTAAAGTAAAAAAAACAATTATTGAAAAAGAAAAAAATATAGAAAATATAAAAAATGAAATATCAGAAAATGAATTTAAAATGGTAAATAATCCAACAATAAATGTTGGAATAATAAAACAAACTATAAATAAGCAAAAAAATGAAGTAATTAATAAAAAGAAAAATTTAGCAATTGATTATAATAATCAATCTAAATTATTTATTAAAAGAAAAGCTTTACAAAAAAAAATATCAGCATTAATTGATAAAGATAAAGAATGTCTTCCAGCGAAAAATTTATTGTCAGTATTTAAATATTATATTACATATTTAGAAAATATAAATTCAGAGCATAGAAAATTTATAAATGCTTGTGAATTAAATAGACAAGATAAAAAAATAAAAATATTAACAGATCAATTAAATATAAGAGATGATTTTATAATAAATGCAGGACATGAATTAGAAAAAAATAATGGAACATTTACTTATCAAAATCCAAAATTTCAAAGTGCAGATGAAATTGAATTAAATCCTTATAAACCAAAATTATTAAAAGTTTATTCAAATTTAAATAATAAAATGAATTATCAAAATGATGAAATACCAAATAAAACAAAAACATTATTTAATACTCCTGTTATAAATCCTCAAAATAAAATAATAAAAAGAATTCAAAGTCCAAATGAAGATTTTAGAATCAGTCAACATAGACAATATAATGATAATAATGAGTTAAGACCTTTAATTCATAATAAAAATTCAAGTATGTCTTATTTAGGAAAATTTCAAAGAAATAAAAAAGTAAGATTTAGAAATAATAATTTAAGTCCTAATTTAGTTATGTCAGGTTCAAATACTATTAATAATATTGTTAAAGCTTATAATAATGGAGGTTATTTTTCTAATGAAAGTAGATTTAATCGATTAATTAATAATAATTATCAACTTTTTAGAAATAATGTTAGATATGATAGAAATAGAATTAATACTTTTAATGATACTAATAAAAACACTAATCAAAGTTTTGAAAGTGAAAATAGAATCACACATACTTCAAGATTAGAAAATGAAATTCAAAAAAAAGTTAAAACTATTTTAGGTAGAAATATTATTGGAAGATATAAAAGAAGCCCTTATTTACAAACTTTTAATAATTAAAATTTGTTTATTAAATGTTATAAAAATAAATTAATTCATATTTTTAGATATTTTATTGGAAAAAAATATATAAGAAAATTTTAAATAATAAATATTAATTAATAATATGAACATTTTATCATTTAAATAAATTGATTATAATAAATAGTGAAAAAAATTAATTAAAATAACTATATTTTTTCAAATAAAAACTTAAATTTAAATTAAAATAAAGTAAAGATTAAAAATATAATTAATTCTTAAAACTAATTTACCATATTTATTTAACAAATTAATTTTCAGTAGTTATTTGTTTCTCCATTAATTCTTTATATTTCCCATTTAAATTAAGTAATTCTTGATGAGTTCCTGATTCAACGATTTTTCCATGATCAATAACAATAATTTTATCACAATTTTTAATTGTACTTAATCTATGAGAAACAATAATAATATTCATACCTTTACTTAAATTATATATGTGATTTTGAATTTCAAATTCACTTTCAGCATCTAAAGCAGAAGTAGCTTCATCTAAAATTAATATTTTAGGTTTTTTTATTAATGCCCTTGCAATTGCAATTCTTTGTTTTTGACCTCCTGATAATAGACTACCTTTTTCTCCTATAATTGTCTCTAAACCTTTTGGAAATAAATTTTGATCAAAAACAAAATCTGCTTTTGACATTTTTAATACTTTTTCTAATTCTTCTTTATTATAATTTGTTGAATCTTCATCTATTCCATATAATATATTTTCTAATATTGAAGTATTAAATAATGGAGGTTCTTGACATACATAACCTATTTGTTTATGAAAATTTTTTATATTTAATAATTTTATATTCACATTATCTATTAAGATACTGCTTTCTTCTGATATTTTAGTTTGTTCTTTTTTATTTTCTTCTTTTATATTTAGATTAGAATCAATTAATTTTAAATCTAATAAATTTGAATCAATTTCACTATTGGTATCAGTTAATTCTATATATTCATTTAAATTGTTTTTATTATTATTAATATTATTTATATTCTGTTCATTCCATTTATTTTCAATTGAATTTCCACAGTCATATAATCTTTGTAATAAACAAATAATTGTACTTTTTCCAGAACCAGAAGCACCTACAATTCCTAAACGCATTCCAGGTTTAATTTTTAAATTAAAACTAGATAAAACTTCAACTTCTTTTTTTGAGGGATATGAAAAATTAATATTTTTAAATTCAATATTACCTTTAACTGTTAAAAACGAATAATCATTTTGAGGAACATTTTTTATTTTTGGGATATAATCAATTATTTTAAATAATTTTTCAGCAATAACTAAACTTTTTTGAATTTTTTCAAATTTTTCTGCAATTTCATTAAAAGTTCCCATTAACATTCCACTATAAACAATAAAAGGAAATAAATTTTTACTAAAATTTTCTTCTTTTTCTCCAACTTTTTCAGCAATATAAATTCCATATCTAATAATAATTAAAATAGCAGAGATAAAAATAATTCCAATTAAATTCCTAATTATAGTTGTTTTAAATAAAAATTTATATTGTTCACTCATCATTCCTTTTAATTGAATTTCATATTTTTTTATTTCTTCTTCTTCAGTGCTAAAAGCTTTTACAGTTTTAATATTTTCTAAACTTTCTAATACAATATGATGTGAAGTATGTCTTTGATCTCTTATATTTTTATGTTCTTTCATTGCTTCTTTATGTCTTTTACGAGAAATATAAAATATTATTGGAAGAATTATTATTAGAAGACAACTTAATTTAAAATAAAAATAAAACATTAATATTACTGCTCCAATTCCTTTTGATATTGTTTTAATAAAACTAAATAATTCTAAAATTGATGTATCTGTTAAGTTTTGAATATCTTCAGTTAATAAAGAAAATAAATCACTTACTTTTTTTTGGTCAAAAAATTCTATGTCTTTTGCAAATAAATTTTTCACATAATATTCCCTCATTGATTTTACAAAAGTTAAAGTAAAAAGATGAATTGAAGCTAAATGTAATGATTCAAATAAATTATTTGCTACAAATAAGAAAAAATATGAATAAACATTATCTAAAAATGCTGCTGAAACATTTTGTTCTTTAAATATTTTAATAAAATCATTTAATTTTAAAGGGATATATAATGATTGAAAAATACTTAAAAATAAAGTTATTATTGCAAATAATAAAAGACCTTTATGAATTAATGATATTTTCCATAAACGAAGAATATTATTTTTATTTTCTTTGGAAAAAATTAGTCCTAAAAACCTTTCCATTAAAATAATACATTTTTCTTTTGTAATTCAATAAAAAAACATTAAGATGTTATATATATTATTTTCAATAATATTTAATAAATAAAATCAAAAAAATAAAAAACATTAAAGGACAAACATTTTTTATAATGAAGAAAATTAAAAAAAATATAAAATACATAATCATTTTTCTTCTCTAATACTTATAAATAATTAATTGTATATCTTTAGGTATAATAGTGATTCTTTTAGTATGTATATTACATGAATTAATATCTTCAAGTAAAGAAATTAAAAACTTTCTCTTATTTCTTTTAAAGCTAAAACTTCAGAAGATTGAAATCTTAAATCACTTTTAAAAGTTCATTCAATTCTATAAATAATCTTTGAAAAGGTAATTTTATAATGATTTCCTAATTTCTCTTAAAGCTGCTTTACTGATATGTCTGTGAGGTTTTTTATTCACTGTTATTAATCTTTTTTACATTAAACCATTCTTTTTTTATTAGGTTTTTCCTATTTTTTTGAAATATTTTCTTTTTATAATATTTTTTAATTTTGAAAATATATATTTCAATTATTATTCTTTAGGTAAAAATTATTATCATTGGCAATATGGTAAATATTCTGGACTTTTTGTAAATATATCGAATGTTCTTTATATGCTTATAATTGCAAAGAATCATTTACATTAAATATCAATCATTTGTAAAAATAGTAGGATCTACACAAAATGAATATAAATTTGATTTGATTATGATGCGTTTGAAAATAAATAATCCTATTTATAAAAATATTAAAGATAAAATAATTCTCATTATATTATTAATTATACTTCTGATATCTATCTTAGCTTTCTTAGTGTATAAATATTACTAAAAGAAAAAATTATCTAATACAAATAACGATGATTTTAGTATTATTGATATGACAAATATAATGGATGATTATAATAAAGATATGATGATTCTAGCTCACCCATTAAGACTATGGCTCCTATTTCTTCTCCCGTTCACAATCCTACTGATTATGTTGATAATCAAGAAAATCCATATTATAGGAAAAATAATTATTTTCCCATACCAAATCAATTAATAATATAACTTAAAATACTATTTATTAATGAATAGAAAATTGTTTTAAAACAATTATTATTATTGTTTTAAAACAAAAAATAGAGAGTACATTAACATTTAAAAAGATTTTTTTTTAACTTTTTTTTTCTTAAATGATAATTTATCATTCTATTGTAGAGAAAAGTAATTTTTTATTTTTTTCACCTAAAATTAAAGAGATTTTCTTCAATTTTTTACATTATTAATTATAGATTTAATAATAATCAATAATTTAAAAAAAAGATTAATATTCATTTTATTTAAAAATTATGAATTTGATATTTAATAAATGAAAGAATCACTTTTAGACTATGGAACAAATTTTATAACTCAAGATAATAAATTGATAAATAATGAATTACAAAAATATAATAAAGACACAAAAATATTTTGTATATTTTTTATGTCTAGTTTTCATCCTTTTTTCAAAGAAATTTTTCAAAAAATTAATTCTTTATCAAACCAAGAAAAAGAAATTCAAATAATATTTTGTCCATGTGATGAAACAGAAGAAGAATATAATATATCAAAATTACAAATAACAAATAAAAATATTTTTTTAATTCCATTTTCTGAAAAAGAAACAATAGAAAAAATAATAAATAAACATAATGTAAGTTATTTACCTTATATGGTAATAATAAATAAAGAAGGGAAAGAAATATTTAATTTATTAAAAGAAGAAATAATGGGAATAACAAAAGAAGATATATTAGGTTGGATAAATCAAGGTAATATTCAATTATTTTATGATTTAAAATATCAAATTGGAGAAAAAGGAAATTCACCTTGTCATCCTCATACTTTAACATATGCTATTTCAACTACAAAAATGCCAGAATATAGAAGTGGTAATTGGTATTGTGATGAATGTGGAAAATCTTTTAAAGCTAATGTTACTAATTTTTATTGTAGTTTATGTGGATATGATATTTGTGATCTATGCTATGATAAAACTAAATAATTTAAAAAAACTTTTTGTTGTTATTTATATATTTAATATTTTTTTTGAATAGTTTAAATGTTTTGTTTTTTTTTAATAAATTCATTTTTTATAATATTTGTTAGTTTTATTTTTACTCTGTAAAAATATATCATGTAAACTTAAAGATTTTCTAAAATTTAATGAATTATTATTATTTGAATTAGATGAAGATGAAATGACTGATTTTTTTGTTTTGATTTTTTTATTTAATATAATTCTTTTTTTAAATAAATTTAAAGGATCAATTTCTCTATTTGAATTTGAATTTGATTCTAATAAATAATTTGATTTAGAATTTTTATTTAAATTTGCTTTTTGTTTTTTTTTTAAATCTAATAAAATAATTCTTAACTTTGGTTTTTTTTTATTTTTATCATTTTTCTCAATTATAGAATTTACTGAACTTTTTTCTTTATGAATTGTTTTATTCATTGAAAAACTTTTTACTTTTGGAGATATTGAATCATAATTAATATTATATCTTCCAATTGGAGGATTTTGAAAAATTGGTAATTTATTTATTTCTTTTATTAATTCAATTTTCCTTTTTGTATTTCTTTTTATTTTTTCATATTGAGTTGAATTAAAATATTGACTAAAATTTCTTTTAAATTTTTTTTCTTCTTTCTTTTGAATATTTTTCTTTTCATTGATTTGAATTTTTTTCATAAATTCTATTGGATTAAAAACTTGATGATTATAATAATAAGTTTGATATATATTTTTTGTTGGTTCTTTATCTAAGTTAAATTCTCTTTGAATTAAACTTTTACATTCAATTTTTTTTTTATAGTACTTTAAAAAAGTTTTTAAACTTGTATTTCTATTTTTTAATTCTAAAAGTTTTAATGTTCTACTATATGTTTTATGTGGTTTAATGTCATCAAAAAATTCTTTTTCAATTTTATCTTCATCTGCTTTAATATCAGGATTATTAAAATTCATTTAAAAATCAAAAAATATTTCATTGTTAAAAATTAAAATTACTAATAATTAATATAATCATTAAAAAGAAAATTAATTTAATTTCAATTCTTTGATTTTTTTCAAATAATATAATTTCATTAAATCTTTTCCACAATATAATAATAGGAAATATTAATTATTTGATAAAAAATGGAAAAAGAAAATACTTATTCATCAAATATAAAAGTTATTTCAAAAAGAGAAAAAAAAGAAAATTCATTGTTTAAGGAAAAAGAAAATGAAAAAGATGATGATTACATTTCTGATGATAAAAAAAATAATAAAAAATATACAAAATTAAAACAAAGATTAATTTTTCTTCCTATAATATCAATAATTATTACTTTAGGAGGTTTTGAATGGTTTTATTATTTTAGATATTCTTTAAACAATAAAAAGAAAATAAAAAATTGTGGTTTCTTTATTCTTTTTTGTTATATAAATATAATGTTAAATTATTTATTATCTGTATTTACAAATTCAATACAAACAAATTTTGAAGAAATTTTAAAAAATGAAGAAAATAAATTACCGTATAACATAAATAAATACCAAAATGAAATAATAGATGAGAAAATAAAAAATGAAAATTATAATTATTGTGAATTTTGTAAAAAACCTAAATTTATTAGAAGTTCTCATTGTAGAATATGTAATATATGTACAATTGGAAGAGATCATCATTGTCCTTATATTGCTAATTGTGTAGGATATAAAAATTATCAATTTTTTATAAATTTTTTAATTTGGGGAATTATTGATATTTCATTAGTAATATTTTTTTTTATATTTTTTTTATTCAAATATCCTATTTTTCTTCAACAATATCCAAATTTTAAGATATCAACATTCTTATGTGTATTACTTATATTATTTAATACTGGATTAGGTATTATTAATTATTATTTATTCAGATTCTTAAAATCAATTTTATATGGAATTTACAATAATAGAACTATGGTAGAAGGAATAAGAAAAGATATTGAAATGAATAAAGTTTGTAAAAATAGTAGAAATTATACAATTTATAATCCTTATAATATAGGATATTTGAGTCATTATTATAATTTTATTGGGAATACTTTATTACATTTTTTTTTTCCTATTCCAAAATTTAGAAATTATAATATTATTGAAGAAAATCCAATTTTTCAAAAATGTAAACAACCGAGTAAAATTTCAATATTAAAAATGGTTATTTCTAATGAGGAAGATGTTGATGATATTTTAAATTCAAAAGAAAATGAACCAAATGAATTTTTAAAAATATCTCGTCGTATTTATCGAGGCAAAAAAATAATATAAATAATAATAATAATATTCTAATATATTATTATTTAATTGTAATTTAATTATGATTTAAATACAATTATTAGATTAAATTTAATCGTTCAATTTATAAAACACAAAATATATATATTTATATAATTAATTAATTATTATTAAAAGTCCTTCCTCTTTTATAAAATCCTCGATCAGGTATTGTTGTTAATCCATATTTTTTTAATTCACTATGAAAAACAAAATTATTTAATTTTGGAGGTGATGTTTGTTGTTTTAGAAGTTTATCACTTAAACTTCCTAAAATATAGTAAGAAGTAAATAATTTTTCTTCAGATAAGACTTTCATTCTAGTACTTATAACTTGTTGTATAACTGAATTTTTTTTGAGATAAAATTTATTTTTTAAAATTATACAACAATTTATATTATTTTTAATAGTTGTTCCTTTTTTAGAAGGGTTTAAATTTATTTTTGAAACATTAGTCTCAAAAATCATATTATTATTATTATTATTATTGTTATTATTATTTTTATTATTGTTATTATTATTATTATTATTATTGTTATTATTACTATTTATTTCACGATTATTTATAAAAGTCATAATGGGTGTAGTAAAAAGATTTTTATATTTAGGAGTTTGAATAATATTAGATGTATTAAAACTTGTAAAACCTTTTGTAGTAGTTCTTCTTCCAAATTTTTCAGTTTTTTTATTTATATCTTTTGTTAAATCTTCAATTAAAGTTACTTCATAAACAACATAATTTATAAAATAACCAACTAACATAATTAATTTACTTAAACCACTTATACTAGCACATATATCTTGTACCTTTTGATAAGTCCTATCATATATTCCCATTTGATTTTGCATCCAAAAATAAAATGAACCATAAATACCTGTATTTTCTTTATTTATTGTTAATTTTTCATTCACATCAAAATTAAAAGAATTTAAATAATTAGTTTTACTAAAAACAATTCCTGTATGTGTGGTTAATTGTAATGGTTTCATATTTAAATGATTTACTGTAAAAGAAGATAATACAATTTGATTTCTAATTTTATTGAAATATCTTGTTAAAGGATAATTATAATTAGTAACATCCATATATTGATCAATAAAATAAATTGCAAAACTTAAAGTTTCAATAGCATCTAAATCACTAATATCAGAGTCATAACAATTTGTTTTATTCAATAAAGAATAATTTTGACATCTTATTATAAAAATACCATAAGTGTTACCATTTAAATTAGAATTACCATGTTCTAAAACAGGATAATGAAAATCTTTTTCATTTTTATTTATTAAAGTTTTTGAAGAAGCATTATAAAATTTATCAATACATAACCCTTTAGAAAATGAAATATTATAAGAATCTAAATATTTTTTTAAATTATCAATATCTGAATCAGCACAAGGTGAATAAATCCAATGATTAAAATTTATTTGTGAAGTATTTTCTAATATTACATCATATTCTTCATTCACACCTATTATAGAAAAAGTTCTATCATCATAATCTTTATTCACTTGTTCACCAGTTACAATAAAATGAAATATTCCTGATGAATTTAAAGGAAATAAACCTGTATCTGATACAAATTTATTATAAAAATATGCGGATGGATGCATTTTTAATAAAAAATCAAGAGAAAAAATTATTGATAAAATTATTATTATAGAATATGCAATAATTGTTAAAAAACCTGATAAGGAAGAGGAATGACGATCTTGATTCTTATAATATAATGTTATTGGAGGAGATAAACTATCGAAAGTTTTTAACATATTTATTTTATTTTTTTGTTTTTTTATTTACATTTTAATTGAATTTTATCAGAATAAAAAATAAAAATACTCTTAAAAAAATAAATTAAAAAAAAAATCACATAAAAAAACAAATGTCTTCACAAAACATAAATCCAATAACTCATAAACCAGTAGAAATATATCCACCTCAAAATTATCATTCTGCTTCATATTACCCGTATCCAGAACCAAACAAGACATTTCGATTAAATCCTTTAGTATTAACATCGTTAAAAACAGTAGACGTAGATAATCTTCAACAAATATTTGGAAAAGGAATTCAAGATAAGAGAGATTTTCAATCATCAGAAAAAATAACTCACCAAAAAATTTTTGATGAAGATGATCAAATAAAAGCAATAAGAGATGCAATTGCAAATGCGAAATTAAATAAAGAACGTTGTATGCAAATTCAAGAAAATCAAACTCGAAGAATGCAGAATTTAATAAAAGACACTGAAGCAGATGATCAAATATTATTAAAATTAGCAGAAGAAAGAAAAAGAATTGCAGATGAAGAAGAAAAAAAACATAAAGATAGAGTAATAGCAAAGAAAATGTTACAAGATCAAATGAAAGAAAAAGAGAAATTAAAAGAAGAAGGAAGAAAAGAATATGAGAAAGATAAAAGAGAAGTAAATATGATAATGGAAAGAATCAGAGAAGAAGATTTAGCTGCAAAAGAAGAAGATGAAAGAAAAAAAAATATTGCTCGTTCTTATATGGAAAATGCTTATGCTGAAAAAGCAGAAAGGAAATTAAGAGAAAAGGAAGATGAAGAGTTAAGAAAGGAGAAAGAAAGAAAATATTTTGAAGAAATTGAAAAAAGAGAAGCTGATCATCAAGCAAAAAAAAATGCAATTCAATTTGAAAAAGATAAAATATTTGATCAATTAGCAACTCAAGCTGCTCAAGAACAAGCTGAAAAAGATTATTGGGAAAAGGTTAGAAATGATTTATATGTTGAACAAGAAAATAGAAAAGCTAAAATTGCTGAATTAGAAGAAAAAGCAAAAAGACAAAGGCAAAAAGAAGAAATGTTAAATAGTGCTATTGAACAAATGAAAATTAAAGAACAAAGAAAAAAAGATGAAGAAGATGAAGAAGCTATGTTTAAAAAGAAATTACTTGAACAATATAAAAATGATGAAAAGTTAGAATTGGAAAATGTTGCTAGGAAAAAACAAAAAGAAAAAGAATTTTATGCTGAAGTTGAAAGATTATGGAAATTAAAATTAGCCCAATATCAAGCACAGAAAGATCAAGCATTAAAAGAATTAGAAGATGCAAAAAAAGAAGAAGAAGCTAAAAGAATCTTAATTGAAAAAGAAAAAGAACGTTTAATAAGAGAAAATGAAGATTTACTTAAAAAATATTATGCAAAAGGATATAATGAAGTAATAAATTTATTAAATCCTAAAGAAGGAAATCCAAATTTTAAAAGAACAAATTATGATCCAATATATAATAATATTTATGGTAATATGAATCCAAATCCAGCAAGTGCATATCCTAAATATGGAAATATCAAGAATTTTGTATATGACATAGATGTTCAAGATGTTCAAGAAAATTTAAATATTGATAATTACCCAATGTACAATGCAACTTTAAATAATGATTACGATTCATATCCTTCTGAAAGTGATTATAGAAATATGATGGAAAGAAATAAAATGAAAAAAATGGAATATGCAGGTGGACCTCCTTATAGAGAAAGATCTTTTGTAAAAGGAGCTCCTAGAATTCCTCAAGGAATGGAGAAAATTACTATTCCATATTTAGAGAATCAATATAAAGAAAAAATAAATAGAGAAGGATTAATGACACCAATGGTTAGACCTATTCAAAGAGGTAATATAAATCAACCTATTAATGCTTCTGCTAATTTTATTGGGCAAGAACAAGCACAGAAAACTAATTATCATATACAACAAATGCAAAGACCACAAAGTTCAGTTCAACCTCCAATTCAAAGAGCAAAATCTGCAATTTATAGAAGTCCACCAATTCAAAATCAAATGCAACAAATACCAAATTATCAACAAATGCAAATGAGATTACAAGAAAATAATTATAATCAACAAATGCAACAACAAATTGGAAATTATAATAATCAAATTAATCAGAATTATAATCAAAATCAACAGCCAATGGAAAATTATAATAAAATGCAGGAGTATAATCAACAACAAATTCCAATTGAACAATCAAGGACTGTTTATGGCAATTTTGTTAATCAACCACGATTTCAACAACAAAATTTACCTCAACAAAGATATCAATATCAACATTTAGATACTAATAGTTTTTATAGAAGCGGAAGTAGTAATTTTAATCAAACTAATATGGCAATTAATAATAGTAATTATTATGCTAGACAACCTGAAATGATTTAAATATATAATTTTTTTTTAATTTTTTAAATTTAAAACTTTTTCCTTGTGAAAAAATTTATTTTTATTTAAAAATGAAATAAAAATATTTTTTTAATAATCATATATTATTATTTATTATATTAACATCAATTTATTCAATTTTATTAATTAATTTAATAAAAAAATATTATCAAGATAAAATAAATTTCAAATTGAATTTGATTTATAAAACCAATAAAATATAATTTATAATTATAGGATTAAAAAAATTTTTAAAACCCTTCGAAAATTTCTTCTCCTTAATTTAATCATTAAAATAATGAAATAAAAAAATACAATTTAAAATCTTTGGAAAAAATAAATAAATATCAAAAAATGTCATTAGAAGAAATAAATTCAGAGAAGAAAAATACAGAAAAAAAAATAAAAAAATTCAAATGTGAAAAATGTTTAAAAATCTTTAGTACCAATGGAAATTTAAAAAATCATATAAATACAATTCACAATCAAATTCTTCCTTTTAAGTGTCCAATATCAAATTGTTTAAATAGTTATTCAAATAAAAGTAGGCTTGAAGTTCATTTAAGAACTCATTCAGGAATAAAACCTTATTCATGTCCAATTTGTAAAAAATTATTTAATGAAAAAGGAAATTTAAAAACGCATATTTTATTTCATACTAATGTAAGACCTTTTAAATGTCCTCATTGTGATAAATCTTATAAAACTAATGGTCATTTAAAAGATCATATTGATATTTTACATTTTAAAATCAAAAAATTTCATTGCCAAATTTGTGGTGTTAAATTTGGAAGAAGAAGCACTTTAACCGCTCATGTCAAAATTCATTTTGATAAAAATTATTTAGGAAATGAAATATCAAAAAGTAATAATTATGGAAATTTAAAATGTAATTCTTCTAGTTCTACTAGTTTAGTTTCTTATAATAATGATAATTATTTAATTCATAATAATTTTATGAAAAATGATATTAATGATAATAATATTAATAATTTGTGTGATAATTATCATTTTCAAATTAATGGTAAAATATTATTTTTTAATAATTATAGAAAAAAAATTCGAATATTGTGATTTTAATAATTTTATTATTCCTGAAGAAGGAGAAAATTTTAATTTAAATTTTAATAATTTTAATATTGAAGATTATTCAAACTATGAAAAATCACTTTTTACTTTTGAATCTGGAAAAGATGATTTAAATTTAAAATAATTAATTCAAACATTTCTTTCATTCCATAAAAGCATTTCTATTTCTTAATTTTGATTAATTATGTTTAAATGTTTATTGTAAATATAAAAGGATTGTGTTTGATTCTTAATGAATCTTAGATATTTAATTAGTATAATAATAGTCAACCGGAAAAAAAATTATTTATTATATTTAAATTTAATTTTTTTATTATTTACAATAAATAAATGATTTTTGAGTTAATCAATTATAATTATTTAAAAAAATAATTAAATTAAAAAATAATGACAACAACAAATAATGAAGATTTGAATACAATGTCAAAAGAAAAATTAATATTATTTCAGAAATCAATAGCATTAGTAGTTAAAAAAAAAGAACAAATAATAACACAATTACAAAATCAACTTCAAGAAAAAGAAAATGAAATTATAAAATTAAAAGAAGAAAATAAATCAATTGAACAAAAAAAAGAAGAAATTTTCAAAGTTTCGGAATTTACAAATATTTCAGATATATCAGAAATAAAAATTCAATTTGAAAAAGAACAAAAAAATTTAAATGAAACGATTAGACTTTTAAAACAAAATTTAGAAAAAAAAAATGAAATGATTTTAAAATTAAATGAAGAATTAGAAAATTCAAGAAATCAACTTGAATTAGAAAGAAAATTAAATCAAAAATATTTTTCTTTTAGAAATAACCATTCTACTCAAGAAAAAATTGATTTAAATTTACATAAAATTTCTTCTGAAAATACTTCATTAAAAGCAAATCAATTAAATTTAGAAGATAATATAATTAATTTAAAAGAAGAGAATAAAAAATTAATAGAAGATAAAAAAGAATTAGAAAAAAATTTAGAAGAAATAAAAAATAATTCATCAAAAAATTTTTTATTATTAAAAGAATCATATGATAGATTAATAAAAGATTTTTTAAAAGTTTCTGAAAGTTTATATAATTCAAAGAAGTATTTATCAGAATGTAGTAATGAGAATATAAATTATAAAAATGATATAAAAACACTTCAATTAAATATTCAAAATTTAGAAAAAGAAAATATTGATATAAAATCAGAAAATGATGGTATTAAAAAAAGACTTCAAACATATGAATATGAGTTTGATTCTTTAAAAAAAGAAATTAAGGAATTACAAAAAACAATATCAGAAAATAAATTTTCAAAAAGAGTTTTTTATGTTGAATATAGTTATATGGGTGTTTCTATGAATGGTAATATTACTATTGAAAAAGATTTTAAAAATAATTATAATTTTATTATTGAAAATAGAACAACTACAAGAAAATTTTCCTTTTTAGATATTGATATTTTTCCTGATAAAACTAATCCTAAAAAGATTACTATTAAATTTAATAAATTAAATACTCAAGAAGAATATTATACTTCAGAAGCTAAAATTTTATTAGAAAATTTTAAAGAATTTAAAAAAAGAGTTATTGAAGTTTCTGATATTACTTCAGATGTAAAAAGTCAAGCTGAAACTGATAAAAAAGTTATATCAACTGAAAAAAAATTAAATAATTTCTTAAATATTATTTAATATAAAAATTTAATGATATATTAAATTGAAAAATATTATATAAATAATATAATATTAATATGTAATATTTTTGAAGGATATTTTTTTATAAATCATAACTCAAATTTATAAAAGGTATTTTTTTAATCTTTTTATTAATTGTATCGTTATTATTATTATTAAAGTTTTTTAAATGATTATTAAAATCGTTTTCAATATTTTGAATAATTTCATCTTTTTTATATATATCAGTTATTCTATTTACACAATTTACTAAATGTTTTTTTTCTTGAATTGTTTCTTCATCAAAACCTTCAAAGCTTATAATAGAAACATTTTTATTATGTTTTGCACAATTTGCTCCGTTTTTATAGTTGTTTGGAGGTCTTATTTTAATATTTAAATGATTTAAATTTTGAGTTAATAAAAATTCTCTTTTGTTATGAGATGGAATAAATTTTTTAAAATCAATTGTTGGATTTACAAATTTAATTTTTTTTATTTCTGATATTTTTTTTTGTAAATTTTTAAAATCTTTATCTAATTTTTTAATTCTTTTTTCTTCTTTTAATTTTTCATTTATATTCTTATAAATTTCTTTATTTAATTCTATTCTAAGATTATTTAATACATTATTTTCTTGATTTTCTTCTTTTAAAATATATTTTCTTTTTTTTCTATTCCCTTCTGAAAAACACTGTTTATTTTCTTTTAGATTAAATTTTATTTTTCCATTTTCGTTTATTTTCTTTTTATGTTTTTTATCTTCTTCATTTAATTTTTGAGTTAAAGTTTTTTTAGTTAAGAAACTTAAGTTTTTAAATTTAGATTCATCTTTAATAAAATAAGAAACATCTCTCATAATAATTTTTTTTTCTTTTTCAGTGAAACATTTATTAAAATCTAATTGTTCTTCATATAAAGTATTTTTTTTAATGTCATTTATATCTGTCATCATTTTTAGTCTTGAATGACTTTCATAATCTCCTAAATCAAATCTAAAATATTTATGAAATTGAATTTGTTGATTTATAAAAGTTTTTCCATTTAAATATTCTAACATTCTCATATTAAAAAATCGAATTTTATTTTGATAATTATTACATATATGTGAATGATGTTCTTTAATTAAATTATGTACTTTTAATTTTAAATCTCTTATTTCTTTTAATCTTTTATTATCTTCATAATATTTTTTATTTAATTTCTTTATTTCTATTTTATTTGCTTTTAATACTTCTTCTTTTTCTTTTAATTCATTTTCTAAATTTATAATTTTTGTATTAAATATATTTTTTTTGTTTTCATTTGCTTGTTTTAATCTTTTCTCAAAAGAAAATTTTGAATATGAAGTTTTATTGTAATTATTATTTGTTGATAAATTTTCATAATATGTTGTTTGAGTTGGAGAAAATGAAAAATGAGTTTTTGAATAATAATTTCTTTTTGTTTGATTATTAATGTATTTTTTATAATTTGTTACATAATTTTCTTTGCGAAAAATACTTTTTTTTAAGTTAATTTCCATTGAAATATTTAATTTCAAAAAAATAAAATTTTTATAAAAAATATAATTAATAAATTTTAAATATTTCTCCCCAAAAATAAAAATAATTTATTTTTTTCCTAATTCAGTAGAATTTCTTTTACCTGTTTTTCCTGATTGACTATTATTTTTTAAAGAAGAAGTTTCATTAGAATTATCATTATTATCATTTCCTAAAGCAATTTTTTTAATATAAATATCACTTTTAGTATTACCAAAAACAAACATATCATTTCCTATAGAACAACAAGTATCAATTCTTCCATTTTTATAAGAAAAAGTTTTAATATTTTTTAAATGATTATCCCAAATTCTAATTTTCATATCATAACCAGTTGTTAAAATTAAACCATCTTTCATTTCACAAATATTATTAATAAGAGAATTATGATCTTCATTAATATTTTCACATTGCCTTAATTCTAAATTCCATTTTCTGAAAGTATGATCTAAACTTCCAGAATATAAATAATTATTTTTAACTAAACATAATGAAATAACAGTATTATTATGTCCTTTTAAATCTGTTATTGTATTATTTTCAATATTTATTATTTTAATCATATTATCAAATCCACCACTTATAATACAATTTTTAAATTCTTTTGAATTTATTGATATCATTGAAGTTACATAACCTTTATGTCCATCTTTTGTTTCTAAACATAATGCACTTCCTATATCTCTTATTTCTATTTTTTTCTTTTTTTTCTTCTTTTTTTTCTCTGAATCTATTTCATTTTCATTTTCTAATTTTTTATTATAATTTTCTAATACTTCTATTGTATCTGCTAATTCTTCTTCATCTTCTTCTTCTTCTTCTTCTTTAATTTCATTCTTTTTATTTTCTAATTTCTCTTCTTCTAATTTTGCCTTTTTTTCTCTTAAATCTTTTTCCATCCAACAAATAAAATGTACTTGATTCATTCTTATTTTTTTTAATATTTTTCCATTATTAATATCAAAAACTAAATAAAATTTATTTAATGAAGATGAAATTGCTTTTTGTGTATTATTAATTTTGGTAATTTTAGAAAATTCAATAAAATGACCAATTTTAGGTTGAATAATATAAATAATTTTTTGATTATTTAAATCAATATTTGCAATTTTTTCACCAGAAACTAAAACACAATCATTATTTCCTTGGATGATATCACAAGTTAAATATTCTAAATTTAAAGTTTTAATACAAGTATATGGATGAGTTAAATTCCATAATTTTAATCTTCCATCAGTACTAATTGAACAAATATGATTTGGATATTTTGGAGTTATGATATGAATTATTTTTACAATTGCACCAAAATGTGCTACATATTTTACTAATTGAGAACTTGAAAAAGAATCAATTTTTGGAAATACTCCTATATTTTGAGAACATACATTCATTTTTTTTTTATTTTATATTTTTTTATATGTAAGTTATTTATTTTTTTTTTATTTTTTTATAAATTAAAAAAAATAAATTGGTCTAAAGTATTTATTAATAAATTCAAATAATGAAATTTTCTAAAATTATTTATTTCTTTTTATTGCTTATTCTTTCTTTCCTTAATAGCAGCTTTTTGTGCAGCAGTTTTTTGTTCTAAACCTTTTTTATAAATAATCTTTTCAACAGCATCAGCTAAATTTTTTTTACTTTTATATTGATTAGCTTTACAAGCAAGATATAATTGATGATATAAATGTTTATCAATTTTTTTACTTTCTCTATATTTCTTAAGTAATCTTCTCAAAGTTCTTTGTCTTCTAATCCATAAAACTTTTTGTGGCATTCTTGCTTCTGCTGCTCCTCTTCTTTTTCCTAAACCTGTATGTCTCCCTTGACGTACTTCTGCTTTTCTTAAACGAGCTCTTTGACGAGAATGCATTGAAATTTTTTTTTTGAAGATAAAGTTGTCTTTTATTAATTTACGAACTGCTTTACGTGAGTTTGCTATTGCTATTTCATTCACTTCATTTGGATCCATCCATACTCTTTTTGCCCCTACTTTTAAAATTGATGCACTTAGACGACGTTGAAGACGAAGGTTTACCATGGATATTATTAAATGAATTATTTAATTAAATTATTTATTTATTTATTTTTTTTTTTGATTAATAAATTATTTTTATTCAAATTTTATATTGGAAAATTCTAGGATTTTAAGAAATGATGATTATAATATTTCATGATAAAAAAAATTAAAAAGTGATTTATTATTTTTATTTATCATTTATATCGATTTTTTAAAATCAAAAAAAAATATAAAACAAAAATCATAAAAATAAACAAAAAAATATATAATAAATAAATAATCCATAAAATTATAAAATAATATGTCAGTTCCATTATATACTCCACAACAAATCCACGATTGGACAATAAACAATTCTCAATCAAAGCAAATGTATTCATTTGGGAAAGAAGAGCGTTTTCCTAAAATGAAAAGAAATACAGATTCATTTTATACTCTTCCTTCTACAAAGATGAACAGAACAGCAGGGATAGGATACGGAACAAAAAGTGACTTTACAAAGAAACCAGGTCAGAAGGGTATAACAGCAGGATTTTATTCAATATTAAGAGATTATGATGATTATCCAACACATATGAGAGGACATTCATTTCGATTTGGACCAGGAAGAAATGAAGTAAGAATAAATGGTCAAGCTTATGGTAAGAAAGTCCCTGGTCCTGGAAATTATGGAATAGCACCTAGATATACATTTGGAAATGGAGGACCTCAATTTGCTCTTAAAGGGAAATTATCTTATGATTATAGTGTAAAAAGACAGAAAGGAATGCCAGGTCCTGGAACATATAATCCAATCATTAATATTAATAAAGAAGGTAAGTATGCTTCGAGTAAAATTAGAAATATGAGAGTTTTTTCTTTTGGTTCACCAAATGATGATAGATTTAAAGTTAGAGATAATAAAGTTCCTGGTCCTTGTTATACTATGCCTAGTACTTTGGGAAGACAATATAATAGTAGATATATTAATGATAGATATACTTATTTATCTGGAAGAATTAAATATCCTGGATCTAAAGATAATTATCCTGGTCCTGGTTCTTATCTTCCTTTCAGTGAATTTGGAATCTTGGTCTCTAAAAGTTCTAT
>JAEEGL012293769.1_pt1 | contig 22532 bp, 14 predicted proteins | sample 9134231 | NCBI WGS metagenome assembly JAEEGL01 (sample SAMN16246548, study PRJNA631951) | gut metagenome | biome: gut microbiome; feature: rumen; material: fiber-attached | host: Bos | place: Iran: Karaj | collected 2018-10
CCATGCCAAAACTACGACGATTATTTCTTCTATAAAGCTCTTGGTATTAAGCAGGAAAGAATTCACTTTCCCAAGAAATGCATCGCCACAATTGTTCCCAAAGCATTCTGCTACCGTGGCAGCACCAAGGCCATTCGAGAGTATCTTTGTGACAACAGATGCATTGATACAATAATAGAGCTTCCTGAAGGAATCTTTCCTGGAACAGCTATCGCGACGTCAATCATTGTTTTGTCAGAAGAAGAACAGAGAGAGACTGTTCGTTTCTATGATGCGACATCATTGACAACATCCATTGTGGACGGCTATAAGGGGAAGAAGCGTATCGGCATGGATAATGTTGATAGGATTCTTGCCGAGCTAAAAAGTGACCATTCAGAACTAATTAAGCACGTTCCTTTCACTGATATTGCATCTCAGAACTATGTTTTGTGCGCGGAGAACTACCTCCCGGATGACTTTAAGTGTGAGCCCGGGAAGATAGTGGTGCGTCTTGGTGACATTGCTTGGAATATTCCAAACTTCCCAGCAGTCGCGCTTTATGATGCGGATTCATATGTTCTTGATGAGGCTGGGCTAACAAATAAGGTCCTTGATATTCTTCATCCGAATGATGAGAGCTTAACCAGAACTCGAACAAATGAAGGGTATTATCAGACTGGCCCATGTCTCGTTTTTGCAATGAAGGAAGGTGAACTTAAAGTGTTTAATTACAAGGCTGACCTTCCTCTGATAATGAAGCTTAGGTATCTTCCTCTTCACGTTAGAGAGGATGTCTTACCTGAATACCTTGCATTGATTCTTATAAAAGATCCCATCTTTTGCCGACAATTTCAGCAGAAGCAGGGAATGAGTCTAATTCCTAGCGTCATTCTAAATAGACGTATCGTAATAGATGCTAGTTTGGCGACACAGGCCGAGTATGTTAGACTTGCGGAACAAGCAGAGAAGGAAGATATGGCAAGGACTCGAGCTGCAGAGGATGCTCGCTATCAAATCGGGAAGGCCGGAAGCGATATAGCCCACATGCTAGGGGGCACGTTCAAGAAGCAGAACGAACTCATCAGCCAGTTCCGTTATCTCAATCCCGGCTCCGAAAAGTATCAGAGTTATGTCACATCTCTTATTGACACAGCGCAGTATGTCAACAGAGTTATTACTGCTGTTGGTAAAGATTTGACTAAGGCAAAAATCACACTGAAAAAAATCGCGGTTAGCAGTGAGATTGAAGACTATATTCGCGCCTGGGGGAACTACAACGGTTCGTCTGACTTTTCTATCATCATCCAGGACCTGACGAATCGTGATGTGATTGTTAAGATGGATACCCTGATGTTCCGCATTATGATGGATACCCTAATTGATAACGCATGGCGACACGGCTTCGACCAAGGGAACTACCAGTCCCAGGATGGCAACAAGATAGCAATCCGTTTATCTCCCGTACTTTTAGACGAACAACAGTACCTGCTGCTATCCGTAATGAATAATGGTCATCCTCTTGATCCCGACTACAATGTTAGGAATTACGTGGAGCGCGGTAATTTCAAGGGCGATACAGGTAGGACCGGTCTTGGTGGCAACCACGTTTTCACAATCACAAAGCGCCACAATGGCTATTTCGCTTTAAATAGCGAACAGGACTGGAGTTTTGTAGCTGATATTTTACTCCCTGTTGAGAATCCCGGTCAAACCATCTTTAATACTGAGTACGATGGCGAATATATATAATATCATTTGGGCAGACGACGAAACTGCTATCTATGCACTCAAGAAACCCAATGGGGAGAATACGGTCCTTGCCGATATTCTTGAGCGCAAAGGTGTTCGATTGCTGGATACAGCGAAGAATGCGCAGGAGCTTCGCGAGAAACTTTCGGCAAAGCTTAGCTGGGTCGATGCTGTTATTATCGATGCTAATTTCACAGCCTTTGGTGACAAGCCTAAAACAGAACGCGTCCTAAAAGGGTTTGAAGAAAGCGTAAGTATTCTCCGTGACCTTGGTGAAAATGGCAATCGTATTCCATTCATTCTTTTCACTGGCAGAGACATTGCGCTCATTGAGGAGAATACAGAGGAAGACTACTTGAGGTACTTCCTTGATAACAATCTATATTTCAATAAACTAGAAGACGATACGGAGGATGTAATCGACCGACTTATTGAGGAGGTCGACAGGGTAAACACCCCAGAGCATAAGCTTAGAGTCAGATATTCAGACGCCTTTGATGCTGCGGGAACAATTGAAGGAGCCCAGGATGAATTGATGAAGTGTCTGCTTCTGGACATGGATCATTCACTACTTCCGGATGACAGTAAGGACAGATTCAATGCCCTTCGCCGCTTATTTGAGAAGTTGTATACTTCCTGTATTGAAACGGGCTTGCTGCCGAAGATGCCATTGAATTCGATCCCACGTCTGCTGAAGAATGATACACAGGGGGCTTCGCCTTTCTACTTGAAGAACGGCTGTCAACCAATGCATAAAACTCTTGTGGCGTCGCTGGAGTTTTTCTTGAGTATTGTTCAAGACGGGTCTCACGAAATAGGGGATTTAGGCCTTGGAGTGCTCGATTACATAGAAGAATCCAAGAGCCAGAATATCCTGCAAACCGCCACACATATCGTTATGGACCTGCTACTATGGCATAAAAATGCAGTGATAAAGTACTCCGATGAGAGTTTCTGGGGTGGCCATTATGTGGCGGAAGGTGTGGTTAAGGAGATTCCTATTAGGGTCCCAGGAGGAAAGTCTATGTTTGAGATGGACCAGTTCACAATTCAGCCTGACACGAATACTCCATTATGTGATGGCGATTATATAGGTATAAAGGCCTATGAAGATGATAATAAGAACCCGGGACGGTTCTTTGTCAAGCACTATAATTACGTGTTAATCAAGCGAAAAGATAACGAATAATCCTTCATTATATGTCAGAACAAGAGCTTTCCAGGGTAATCTGGAACATTAAGGAAATCATACGGAACTTTTATGACGACTCAGAGGTAGAGGACGTCATTCTTCCGTTTACGCTACTCCGCCGTCTGGACTGCGTTCTGGATGAACACAGAGACGAAATCATACATCAACTGGAAGCGATTCACGACGATGATCCTGAGCGGCAGAAAAACAAACGGGAGATGGTGATGAAGAATCTGATGAGGCGTTATGGACTTTCCTTCTTTAACACTTCTGGATTATCTCTAAAGAAGTTATTGGCGAATCCTGGTAGTATCTCCTCTAATTTCAAGACGTACCTTGAAGGGTTTACAGATAATGTGAAAGATATCCTTTCCAACTTCGTTCATCAGGACGGAGAAACTCCGGATTTGACTCAGATCTATCGAAGATTGGAAAAGAGCAATAAACTCTTTGCTGTCGTACAAACCTTCGTCCAACAAGCTAATCTTGATCCCCAAGAGGTTAGCAACGCAATGATGGGTACCGTTTTTGAGAACGTTATTCGCTGGTCAAAGGAGTCTACCAACTCCAAGGCTGGTCAGTATTATACTCCGAGAGAGATTGTTAGGTTATTGGCTCGACTTACCCTAAGCGGGAAAGAGGAGCAACTTCACCAACTAGGTCAGATGTTCTCCATCTATGACCCCTGCTGCGGTACTGGCGGTATGCTAACAGTTGCCAAGGAACAGGTACAGGAGATGGCCCGTCGAGATATAAAGGTATATCTCTATGGACAGGAGCTTAACGAAAAAACATATGCAATTTGCAAGTCCGACTTGTTGATAAAGGGAGATCTTCAGGAAGGTACTCAAGGAAAGCAAATAGAACAAGGTGACACTCTTGCCAATGATAAGTTCTATGGGAAGAAGTTTAATTTCATGTTGGCCAATCCGCCCTTTGGTGTTGATTGGGGCAAGGATGAGAATGTAAAAAAGAAGGTACAAGAAGACAATGCTCCAGGAAGGCGCTTCGCAGCGGGACTACCTTCTACCTCTGATGGATCTCTTCTTTTCCTGATGCACATGATTAGCAAGATGGACGATATACAAGGCTCGCGCATTGGAATTGTTCTCAACGGTTCTCCGCTGTTCAATGGTGGTGCTGGTAGTGGCTGGAGCAACATCCGTAAGATGCTGTTGGACAAAAATCTACTGGATGCCATTGTCGCTCTTCCTAAAAACCTTTTCTACGGGACAGATATTAGTTCTTATCTTTGGATACTTGATAACAAAAGACCAGATAGCAGATATCATAAGGCTCTCTTTATTGATGCCACCCACGAGTTCTTTACAGCCCCGCTTCAAAAGAGTCTTGGTAAAAAGCGCTTTGAGATAAGCTCAAAGGGAGCTGATGCAATACTTCTTGCATATAATAAGTACGACAATTACAGTATTCCTATTGATGTCCTCCCAGATGGGACAATCAAGAATAAAGTAATAGCGAAGCTGTTGGATTACGAAGATTTCTTCTATACTCAGGTTTCTGTTCAACGCCCCCTGCGTCTTACTTATCACGATATTACTGGAAAGTACCATAAGATATCTATAGAGGATGGTTTTGATCCGGCGGTTAACAAGAACCAATTTCTTGCTGAAATAAATCGTATTGAGGATATTGACATAAAACGGTCAGATACCGAGTTCTTTGCCCATATCAAGCTGAAAGGGAAAAAACTATCTACCTCTGAGATTAGATTACTGCGCTCTGTTTTCGGAGAACGTGATGAAGATGCGGCGGAAGTGTTAACAAACCCTTATAAATCCAATAGCGGTTTCGAGGCAGATTCCATCCTCTCTGATTTTGAGATTGTTCCTATGAAGAAAGATATTGAGGAGTATTTTTATGAAGAAGTACAACCTTTTGTTGGTGACGCTTGGATGGACCGAAGCAAGGATAAAATAGGGTGTGAATTTCCGTTTACTAAGCTATTCTACCAATATAAAAAGCTTCGCTCGAGCGAAATGGTTTTGTCTGAATTAAAGCAGTTGGGGGAAAACGTTGAATCAGAAATTCAGGGCCTTTAGCATATGTCAAAGTATAAAGAATATAAAGACTCGGGGTTACCTTGGATAGGTGATATCCCCTCCCACTGGGAGATAATGCCATTCAAGCGTAGAATGCGAATATATAATGGTGCTGACTATAAGAGCGTAGCCGCGGATGAAGGATATCCTGTAATGGGCTCCGGTGGTCAGTTTGCATACGCGGAAAAATACATGTTCGATGGAGAAGTAGTTTTATTAGGGAGAAAAGGAACAATAGATCGCCCCCAATACTTTAATGGCCCATTTTGGGCCGTGGACACGATGTTTTACGCCGTTGCTGATAGGCGTGTGTCGTGCAAGTATATGTATTACCAAGCTCTAACTTTCCCGTTCTCTTATTACGCCACAGCCACCGCTCTTCCAAGCATGACACAGTCTGATCTTGGGAACAACAAGGTCTGTGTTCCTCCGAAAACGGAGCAGACGGCAATAGCAGATTACCTTGACGCCAAATGTAAGAAGATTGATGACTTGATTTTAAAGGAAGAAGAAAGGATAAAACTGGTTGAAGAGACAAAGTTGTCAATTATCACAAATGTAATAACAAAAGGACTTATCCCGAAAGTCGTAATGAAAGACTCTGGAGTTCCATGGGTTGGACAAGTACCAAGTTCATGGACCCGTCACAGAATCAAGTACGACCTAATAAGATCGACGGCTGGAGTATGGGGAGACGAGGAAAAGGGTAATGATGATGATATCGTATGCTATCGCATAGCCGATTTTGATTACACTAGGGGTATTCTTGATAATGATAATCCCACTGTAAGAAATATTCCAGCAAAAGATCGTCAAGGTCGTTTGCTTAATCAAGGAGATCTCCTAATCGAAAAATCCGGAGGTGGTGACGTTTGGCCCGTTGGGCGAGTTGTGAGGTATAATTATGATTTAGAAGCCGTGTGCTCTAATTTCATTCATTCGGTGACAGTCGATGAAAGAAAAATCGATAAGGATTTCCTTTACTATTATTTTAAGTTTCTCTATGCAAACAAAGTTAATTATTTGTTCTTTAATCAAACAACTGGCATTCAGAACTTAAAGGTCAGCGCATATTTATCCCAAACGCTTTATGCTCCCGAACTTAAGGAACAAAAAGAGATTGTAGATTACCTGAATAAAGAGTGCGATTTCTACAACAAATCTATTGATAAAGCCAACCACCAAATCAACCTCTTGAAAGAGTACAAGCGTTCTTTGATAACAGAAGTTGTGACCGGTAAAGTAAAGGTTTGTTAATTACGCAAATATAGTGCGCATATAAGCCGTATCTTTGTAGCGTTAAAGCAAGTCAGAACTATGAGTATTTTGAACGAAACCCTTCTGGAAGAGCGCATTAGCAGTGTGCTCGCCAATTCTGAGCTGTACAACCAGCGTACTTCGCGGGATTTTGATATACAGAATCTCTGCGACCGTGATATGCTTGAGCGCTTCGTAAAGGCTCAGCCGGAAGTGTGGGCTAAACTACAGCGTAATGCCCCCGGTAAAGAAATTGACACGGTGATTGAAACCTATAACAAGGCTATAAACCGTGGCACAAGCATTTGGGACCTTTTGCATAAAGGTCTTCCGGTTCTAGGAGCTAAAGTTAAGTTCGTAGAGTTTAAGCCACAGATTGGCGGCGCAGCATCTTCGGCTTACCGGCTCTATAAGGAGAACCGCTTTTCCGTGGTTCGCCAAATGCGTTATTCTACAGACTTTGCAGACCGGGACAATGAGTTGGATCTTTGTATCCTCATTAACGGCATCCCTATCATAACTTGTGAGCTGAAAAACGAGGGCACGGGACAGGACTTCCAATGTGGCATCGCCCAATACCAGAACGACCGTAACCCTGATAATAGGATGCTCAATGCCTGTCTTGTCCATTTCGTAATAGACAACAATCTGGTCTTTATGACCACCCGTCTGAAAGGGGAGAAGACCGACTTTCTTCCATTTAATATCGGGACCACCAATCCCGCAGTAGATGGTGATTATCCCACCAGCTATATGTGGAATGATATTTTCCAAGCAGATAGCCTGCTGGATATCCTTCAGCATTTCATTAAGCGTATTAAGAATGAGGATGGCTCCTATAAGGTTATCTTCCCGCGCTTCCACCAGCTTCGCGCTGTTAAGTATCTCCGCGTAGCAGCCAAGGAAGAGGGCCCGGGGCACAACTATCTTGTCCAGCATAGTGCCGGTAGTGGAAAAACTATGACTATGGCCTGGCTTGCCCATGAACTATCCAACCTAACAAACCCGGACAACACTCCGGTATTTGATAGTATTATCATGGTCACGGACCGCATTGTTCTAAACCGAAACATGGCTGAAGCCGTCGTGGATTTTGAAATGCAGCCAGGTACTGTTAAGGACATCCGCCGTAAATCCATCAATCTCGCCAACGCCATCAATGACGGTTACCGTATCATAATAAGTACAGTTCAGAAATTCGCCTTTGCCCTGCCTAATATCAAAAAACAGGACAATCGCCACTTCGCCGTGATTATCGATGAGGCTCACACGGCCCTGGGTAAAGAAAGCGCCAAGGATATCATTTCAGCCCTGTCTTCCGACGATGACCTCCGTCAAATTGACGATTTCCACCCTGAGGATTATGATGATCAGCTGGACGCTCTCATGGCCTACCAGCAAGTCATGCGCAAGATGATGCACCACATCAGTTACTTCGCCTTCACCGCCACTCCCAAAGATACCACTTATGCTCTTTACGGTAAGCAGACGGAGCAGGGACTTGAGGCTCATGACCTATACTCAATGCAACAGGCCATAGAAGAGGGATTCATTCGCGACGTTCTGGAGAACTACGTCAGCTACAAGACGATGTTCGAGCTGGTGGAAAAGGACCCCGACGAGGACATGAAAAAGAAGTTTGAAGAAAAGAAATCCCTGCGAGTGATTTATGATTATCTCGGTTCTGACCAGTATATCATGTTCCGCAAGGCTTCTATGATTGTGGACCATTTCATGACGCACACAATCAATAAGATAGAGGGACAAGCTAAGGCTATGGTTGTAACAAGTTCACGTCGTGCCGCCGCTGATTACAAGCGGATGATTGACAGCTTGTTGGAGAAAGCCTACAACGGACAAGCCAAAGCATTGGTAGCGTTCTCTGGTGAAGTAGAGGATAGTCGGGGACGGAAATGCACAGAGGCTAACATGAATGATGGTGGCGTCAAGGACGACGATATTCGCAAGAAGTTCGAGGAGCCGGAGTACAAAATACTCATTGTGGCTGAAAAGTTCCAAACTGGTTTTGATCAGCCGCTCCTTCATACCATGTACGTGGATAAAGTTCTAGGAGGTATCCAATGCATACAGACGCTGAGCCGTATTAATCGCCGCTATCCCGGCAAGGAGGATACGTTAGTCATTGACTTCCGCAATGACGCCGAAATCGTGCAGAAATCTTTCCAGCAGTATTACAAGCGTACTATTCTCACTGGCTCCCTGGATCAGCACCGTATGTATCCTATTAAGGATGACATTGATCAGTATAAGGTTTTTTCCATTGAACAAGTGAATGATGTGGTCAAGAAACTCCAGAGCCCTGCTACGGCTGTTGGCGTACCATCTATCATCAAGCGCATTGTGGAAGACAGGGTAGAACCCATGTCGGACGAAGACAAGGATATTTACCGTAAGCTGGTTAACAAGTATATCCGCCAGTACGGATTCATTGCCCAGGTTATGACATTCATTGATCCTGAGCTTGAGAAATATTATGTTTTCTTGCGCGTGCTTTACAAGTATCTTCCTTACACCAAGGAGACACTGCCTGTGGAAATCCTGGAGCATATCGATTTGGATAAACTTCGCATCCAAATGGCGTTTGAAGGTTCTCTCACGCTGGAAGACGAAGACCAGATGCTTAAGTCGTCCCGTATTGGTGAACCTGGTAAGAAGAAGCCAGACGAGGAGTTGACAATTAAGGAGATTCTTGATGTGGCAAATGAGCCCTACGCCGGCTTACTGGACGAGAACGATAAGATTCTCAAGCAAATTTGGGAAGCTGTCCTTACTGACCCCGAGGTAAATGAAGCCTTCCGCGCCCAGAACACATATGATAACCTAATCAATTTGGTTCGGGAAAAGTTCGATGAGAAGATTGCCGAACAGATAGACAAATACTACAACTTCCTTGAGGTTCTGCAGACCAACCAGGCTTTCTCCGTGGCACTAATCCGTCGCTTTGTAGATGCCATTGCCGAACGTACCTATGCTGCTTCACGTCTAGAATATGACGAAACAGCCTTGAAAGATGCTATGGTCACTGAAATGGCCCCCATGTTTACCCCATTTGCCACTCACATGCGTTCCATGGAAGAAGTAGCCGATTACCTGCTCTTTATTCTAAGGACCTCCAGCATCTCCCTCTACGACGGAGCTGATGACATTCTGAAAGAGAGCTTGAATCGTTTCTTCTGCGGACATAACCTGACCATTACAGACCGGAAGATTATCTTCAACCAGTTGGTTTCCAAGTTTGAAGCCTTCTTGAAGAAATTGTATTACATTATCCACCAGGAGGATGTCCCTGCCTATCCCGATAGTGAAGAAGGAACGATGGCTAATCTCACCAACGCCATTCACGCATTCCCGTGCCTGTGGGAACTTAAGCATGACACGCACGAAGGTTATCAGACCTTCTACGGCTATTTACAGCAAGTGAAGGAATGGCGAAACCTTGAGTCCCACAACGCACCTGAATCCAGTGAACAGGAACTCATCGCCGCAACAAAGGTTACCATCGCAATGTACCTATTCGTGACAGCATTCTCCATAATGGACCTAGAAGAAGCTATGTACGCATAGTTTGAAACGCCATCCACATCTGGGTGGCGTTTTTTGAAAGAAAAACAAATTGCGCAAATATATTGCATTAATATACCGTACCTTTGCCGCTGTTAAAGGAAAACATCCCCTTTAACCCTTTTGCCCTATGACTCGTCAGGAGATTCTTTCCAATGTTTTCCTTCAGCTCAGGAACGCCGGTTTTGTGTATAGCAAAGGTGATTTCGCTCGTCGCCTCAGGTATGACCCTTCGCATATGTCTAGCGCTTTCAGCGGGAATCGGAAGATTAGCAACAAGGTGTTCGCAAGAATCCTTGAAGTGTTCCCTCAGGTGAACGAAGTATATCTCCGTACCGGAATGGGATGCGTACTCAACGCGACAGGTCCCCGGCTTTCCGCGGGTTCCTTTGCTTACAGTCAGTTTGACTCCTCTCTTCTGACCAGTTTAATGGCAGAGCGCGAATCGCTTCTTCAGAACCTCGACCGTATCAATCAGATGATTGATATCCTCAATCCGCGTGACATGAAGCACGCTTCCTAATATGTTATTTGTTTGACTTATATATTGTTTGCCCTATGCGTGAACTTACCTGCCCCAAGTGTGGCGCCATCTTTTCCGTAGACGAAGCCGACTACGCCGCCATTGTTTCCCAGGTCAGAGGAAACGAGTTTGATGCCGAAGTATCCCGCCGCATCGCGGAGCTTCATAAGCAGCAGGATGCCCAGCAGCAGGCCCGCGAAGCGCAGGCCAGCCAGGCGCATCAGAAGGAACTGTCCGCTAAGGATAAGGTCATTGGCGAAAAGGACAGCGAGATACTCCGCCTAAAAGAGCAGCTCTCAGCCATGGGAGAGAGACGCGAGCTGGAACTGAGCGCCGCCGTGACCGAAAAGGATAAGGAAATCGCCGCCCTGAAGGCAACAATCAACCAGGGTGCCCAAGCGCTGGAGATAGCAGTGCTGAAGGAGCGCCAGCAGGCCAAGGAGGCAGCACAGGCCAAAGATGCCGAGATTGCGGAACTCAAGTCCCAGGCCAGGTTGGCCGAATCCGAGGCTAACTTGCGGGAGAAAAGTCTGCAGACGGAGTATGAAGGCAAGCTTCAGGTAGTCAAGTCAGAGGCAGAATCCCGGCTACGTCTGGCCAAGGAAGAAGTGGAGCGTTTGAAGGATTTCAAGACGCGTCTGTCCACCAAGATGGTCGGTGAGAGCCTGGAGGCCCATTGCAGCACTATCTTCAATGGTGAGATGCGGCCGATGTTCCCTAACGCCTATTTCGAGAAGGACAATGACGCGTCCGGTGGCAGCAAGGGAGACTTTATCTTCCGCGACTACGAGGATGGTATCGAGTACATCTCCATAATGTTTGAAATGAAAAACGAGATGGACGAGACAGCCACCAAGCACAAGAACGAGGATTTCTTCCGCAAGCTTGATGCTGACCGCTCAGCCAAGGGCTGTGAATACGCCGTATTGGTTTCCTTGCTGGAACCAGAAAGCGAACTCTACAACGGCGGCATCGTAGATGTGTCCTACCGCTATCCCAAGATGTACGTCATCCGTCCCCAGTTCTTCAAGGCCATCATTACCCTGCTGGTAAATGCGGCCAAGAAGACGGTGGAATACCAGCGCCAGCTGGCCATCGCCCGCAGCCAGAGCGTGGATGTCACCAATTTCGAGAACCAGCTTCTGGCATTCAAAGATGCTTTCGGCCGCAATTACCGCCTTGCCAGTGAACGATTCAAAACAGCCATTGACGAGATTGACAAATCCATCGCTCACCTCCAGAAAATCAAGGACGCCCTGATTGGCTCTGAAAACAATCTCCGGCTGGCTAATGACAAGGCCGACGCCCTAACCATCAAGAAGCTTACTCGTGGGAATCCCACGATGAAGGCCAAGTTTGATGAAGCCCGTGAGAAGAGTGAGCCAGAGGAACCTGAGATCCAGTAAAAAAGTAGTTATATTTTGTTCTTATGATAGTGCCGTCCATGACACATAGAGAAATCTATGATGCTTTGTTTGCAGACCGAGAGAAACTGCAAATTAAAGCTAAAGCTCTTATACCAAAGATGGTAAAGCAGTTCAAGAAAGACGGCATGTTTCCAGCATGGAAATGGGCGGAATATACACATCAAAAGAGCAAAAACAAGTTTCTCATCATCTATTACGTCCCTTCTGCCGCACAAGTTGATAACCCAATAATCTCTTGTGTCGCCTTTATGGAGGAAGAAAAACAGAGGGTTGTTATTCAGTGGGGGTGCTGGCCTTATCGTAGGTTTGGCTCTATGGACGTGATTATGGTGCGTGCTATAAGTCTGTTCTGTCCGCATTTCTTTCAGCGATATAGAGAAAGGGTTTGGAACGGTTCTGACATGGCGTACAATGACCTGCTGTGCCGCTACTTCTCGCGTAATAAGTCTGCTATTCCGCTAAAGTTGACGGAAGACATTCAAAGGAACCATAAGCAGTACGGAGAGTATTCCTACTCGTTTCAACAGGTTGATGGCGTTTGTTTCGTCGAACACGGCATGGAAGGTAATGAATTGACCATCGGAACCCCTGAAGATAATACTATCGGCATAACTCTTTATTATACGATTGTGACTAATGCGATGATGACTGAGATGCAGAAAAATGCTGTCAATAATGGCGGAAAACAATATGTGCTCAACAGTTATAAGAGTTTATTTGAGGATGCAATGAAGGATGCTATCTTCCGCCGTATAAGCGCAACGTTTACTAAATAGCATACGTAACTGCAACCGCATCAGGGTAATTCCGACCGACACAAAATAGCTGTGAACAGCATTTAGAATTGGATTTCTCGGCGTAATTAATTATTTTTACGGAGATTAACGCCACATAATCATGGAAAAAGAACCCGGATATGTTTATATTCTGACTAATCCTAGCTTTAAAGAAGACTGGGTGAAGATAGGTCGTAGTTCAAGACCGGTTGATGTTCGGTCCAAAGAGCTTGATAACACCGCTGTCCCTCTGCCGTTCGAGATATATGCGACAATGAAAACGGCCAAATATGTCGAAGCCGAAAAATTAATCCATCGTTATATCGAACGCTTTACCAACCTAAGAATTCGTGATAATCGCGAGTTTTTTAATGTGCAACCTGAAGTTGCGCTTGATATCTTCCGTGATGTAGCAGATGTCCTTGGTGACGCAGTCATTGACGAAGTCCACAAGAAAGCCATTATGGGTGATGCACCTACGGTTACTAAGGGAAACCACAAAACGCCACATAGAGAAGAGAAAAAGGTCTGGATGCTTCCGGCAAATAGTAAATACTTTGATCTAAAAGGATGTTTTGATAAGTTTGGCGTTGTATTCTGGACTCAGTATTATAACATTCAGACAGGTGACACAGGATTCATCTATTCATCTGCCCCAGATAGCGCTATCCTATATAGATTTGAGGTTGTTGGCCATGACCTGCCCTATTCTCCGGAGATGGATGCCGAGCTTGAATTCTACGTGGATCCGAAAGACTTTGAGTCGTCAAAAGAGCACAATCGGTTTGTTAAACTGAAGGTCACCGGTGAGACTCATACTTCACGTCTTGGTTTGGCGAATCTGCTTGAACATGGAATGAGCATTGCCCCACGTGGTGCTTTGAACCTATCGCATCCTAGTTATGATGAATTACTGAAGTATATTGAGGTGAATTTTTAGCACTCACGAAACATGGTTCTTTTTGAGCAAGCACAAATAGACACCCTAAGAGAGAAATGTGACCATGCGGTAAAGAGAATATGGGTTGCGTCTCCCTTTATTGGCGGCCTTAAGGATATTCAGAAGATTATCGGAGGGAAATGGATGCTTCCTTCGGTTGACTGTAAGATTCTCACAGATATAGATGCCGGTTTCATTAGGAACGACGCTTTCGAAGAGTTTAAGAAGTATCAGGCGGAAATACGTACTCTATTTAGCCTGCATTCTAAAATCTATATCGTAGATGATTGGTGTCTTGTAACCTCCGCCAACCTTACGGGAACTGCCTTCCTGTGCCGCTATGAGATGGGAGTCACTCTGAATGAAATAAAAGATGTTGAAACCACATTTCTTAAATGGTGGGACATTGCACAACCTGTTTATGTCTTGCCCAAAAAGAAAAACAAGGCGATGCTAGACTACCAGGATGGTAAACAATTCCCCCGGAAGTTTAAAGCACCTGCATACAGATCTGGACAGCAAGACAAATACGACGCCGCATGTGAAAAATACGTTGATTTCGCAAACCGGTATAAGAGCCTTACTGGAAGAAATCCAAAGATGGAAAAGGATGGCTATACTCTCTTGCAAGAGGTTGATTACCTGTTCAACTATCTGTATCGTGACCACCCCAATACCCCTTCGCGTGGCATAAATACTCCAAGAGCGCTGACCAGTGCTCGTATGAACAAGGAGATACTACGCTATTTTCATGATATGTGTAGTTGGTACGATGAGGATCCACAAGAATGGCGACTTGAGAGGACGAAAACCATCCAAACACTTTTGGCGCCAGATAAGATTGACCACTTGTCATGGAAGGATGCAGAGTCAGTAGTAATGTGTCTTCACTGCCTGAGAAGTTATCCCATTAACCAAAAGAAGTTTTTGAATCCAAAGAACAATTCATTAAAAGACATCCGGGAATGTTGGAAAACACTATTGCATACTGGACCTATTAATAAAGAGAAGATAGATAAAGTGACATCTACTCTTCATAATTTTGGGATTTCCAGCGTACAAGAGCTAATTGGATGGTATTATCCTGAAAAATATCCACTAATAAACAATACCTCAAACATCGGAATGCGTTTCTTTGGATACGACGTTGTTTGATAGATAGAAATACTGACATAATTATGAGGAAACTAACCATTATATCAATGCTGGCTCTTGCCTTTGCCGCTTGCGAGAAGAATCCCTCCGACGAGCCATTCAAGGGCACGTTCAAGGTCTCCGGCACCGTGGAGAAAGGCCCCTTTGTGCAGGGCTCTTCCATCAACATGCAGACGATGGATGAGAAACTCCACGCGACGGGTAAGACGTTCATGGAGACCATCAAGGACGATGCCGGCTCCTTCGACTTCAGCTCCCAGGAGTTTGACACGCCGTATGCCAAGATTACGGCATCTGGCTATTTCTTCAATGAAGTCACCGGTGGTCTTTCCCAGGGCATGATTAACCTCAACGCCCTGGTAGATCTGTCCGATAAGAGCAGCGTGAACGTGAACCTGCTGACGCATCTCAAGAGCCAACGTATCCAGAAGTTGATTGAGGAAGGAAACACCTTCAAGGCAGCAGCATCCCAGGCCCAGACGGAGCTGATGGGCGCATTCGGCCTGCAGAAGTATGCAGGAAAGGACGTTTCCCAGTTCTCCATTACCGCTGGTACCGATGAGGCTGCTGCGCTCATCGCCGTGTCTTCCATCATTCAAGTGGACCGTTCGGAAGCATCGATGACGGAGTTTATTTCAAAGCTCACCAATGAATTCGGTGCCAATGGTTATTTCTCTGATGCCACCAAAGAGACCATTGCTACCAGCATTAACAAACTGAAAGATAAGTTGGATGCTATAGCCAGCAATATAGTAGGCCGATACGAAAAACTTGGCAAGACCGTCATCGTCAAGCCATTGAAGTATTACATCGACTGGGATGGGAACGGAGTTGTCGGCGACGAACTCCTGATGGAAGGCGCTTCAATCAGCCTGGGACAGACGGAAATCAATGCTCCTGCAACTGGAGGCACTTTCACCATTCAAGTCACTTCGCCAGTCGCCGTTTATCTAGAGCAGAGTTCCGGCATTGATGTGACCCCTGGTGATGTCATCAGCTATGAAACCTTCAATCTCTATGACGTAGATGTCAAACAGGGGATGAAGATGCAGGCCACGATTGCCGATAATGTTATCACGATCGTGGTTGAGCCGTCCACAATGCGGGCTCCTGGAAAAGGAGAGGTTTACATCTATGATTATCTTGGTACAAAACTGGCCACCATCGTTGTTAATCAGGCCGCTAATGAAGACGCTTCAACCCCGGGTCTGAGCAGTGATGGCGAACAATATATGGCCGGTGTATTTTGCAGCGTTGGAGAGGCCCTGGCTGCCCTTGACCAGTTGGAAAGGATGTATGTCCACATCAGTTCCTATGGAAACATTCAGGCTCCAATGTCTGCCGATGACTATCGTATTAGCCAGACCTGGTCCAAATTGTACGTAGCATTCCGTCGAATCAACACCGTCCGAGAAATTGACGCAGCTCAGCTGAATGTGTTTGGCCCCTTCTTGGATTTCTATGCAGGAATATGCTACAGATGGATGACACACCTTTGGGGCGACGTTGCATATCTGACTGAAAACCCGTCAATGGATAATCCTTACATTCCCCGGACCGAGGTCGCCCAGATTCTGAATGATCTGAAGGAACGTTTAGAATACACAGATGCTTTTACTGAAGATAAGACTTATTACGGTTGCTCGCTCTCTGTCAGGGATCTGTTCTTTATGCCCAATAACTTCGTAAAGATTCTGATGGGGCAGGTTTTTCTGGACATGGGAGAATTTACATTAGCATTTCAGATGTTTAGACAAGTCGTGGATTCTGGCTACTATTCATTGGATGAGAACCCCTCTGATGCTGTAATGTTGGACGGCAGCAACAATCCTTACCTCTTCGGCATGTCAAAGAACACCCAGACTAAATCTGTTCCCGATGATGGCGCATACGTGATCATCTTCAGCTATGGCGATGTGATGCTGAGTCTTGCCGAATGCTATATGCGCCTCGGCAACTCAGGCGAAGCTTTGAGGTTCGTAAATCAAGTCGGTCTGGCCAAAGGTTGGGAGTCTCAGAGAAACGACACCAGCAAAGTGCTTGAGTACATCCTAGAACTCCGCAAGCAGGAGAAGTATCCCTACCATTTCTCCTTCCTCAAACGCAATAACCTTGTGGAATCCGAGCTGGGCATTTCCAACCCGAACTACCACCTTCTGCCGATTCCATATTCAGAGGTTATTAACAATCCCAACATGACCCAGAACCCCGGATATTGACTTTGTGAATGAACTAATGAATAATACTAACCAATAAGAGTATGGTTTCATTCAAATACAAGATATTAGAGTTTGCTCCTAACCAGAAAATGGAAAAGGCGTTTAACGAACTGGGCAAAGAAGGATGGGAACTTGTTTCTGTCACTCCTGTTGGACTAAGCATTAAGGGCGATTATGATTCTTCTTTCGGCGGCATCGGCAGTGGCGATACCAGCGGAGAATTCACCAAGATTGCTGCCTATTTCAAGAAAGAGGTTGGAGCATAAGAACCATGTTTTTTACATAGAAATAACCCACACTAATACGCCCTCAAACATAATTAACTATGGCATTATTCCAACTCGGAGCTTCTGTCCTCAAATATGATTCCTCGGAGAGGGGAGTCATCATCGAAGTCGCGCCTGCCCGCCGTGGCCGTCAGATTTATCGTGTAGACTGGGGAAGCAAGGTCACAGACGAGTTGGAAGAGGATCTGGTGCCGGATTACAACGTGTCTGACCCGTTCGAGCGCTGCTCAAATGGCATTTTCGGCACATATTCGGAGTATTCCAAGAAGAATACATCTTTCAAGATTAAGAGTTCCAACAATTCCACCATATCGTCCCTGAAGGCATCCAAGACACTATTCCGGGCATATCAGTTCAAACCGCTTTTGAAATTCCTTAATTCGCCTTCACGCCGTCTGCTAGTCGCCGACGAAGTGGGTCTAGGTAAGACTATCGAAGCAGGCCACATTATGCTGGAGTTGAAGGCAAGGCGTGAGCTGCAGAACGTTCTCATCGTATGCCCTAAATCTCTGCAGGAAAAGTGGAAGGTGGAATTACAGGAAAAGTTCGGACTGCCTTTCCGCATTTATGACAAGCCCAAGGACCTACTTGATGACCTCCAGTATCGCAATGGCCAGGTAAGGGCTATTGTGAACTATGAGAAGATCCGTTTCAAAAAGAAGGATACTAAGAAGGCGGAGCAGACTGGCGAAATTGATAGCCTCATTTCTTACCTGACGAAGTCCGGTCGAAAGTTCTCCTTGGTTGTATGCGATGAGGCGCACCGTTTAAGAAATACTGGCACGCTCATCTATGATGGCGCTGAAATCCTTATGTCGCTGGCAGACTCTGCATTGTTCCTTACGGCTACACCAGTGATGATTAGTAATGAGAACCTTTATAACCTGCTGCACCTGCTTGATAATGCCCGCTACTTCAACTACCAGATTTTCAGTAACCTGGTGGAACAGAATAGGCCGTTTATACTGGCAATATCAGCACTGAATGCCAATGCTTCTTTCCGTTCCATCAAAGAAGAACTGACCACATCGGAGGTTACAACGTCTTATTCGGCAGACGAACGTGAAATCTATTCAAGCTCGACGACTGTTTCCGAAGCCTTTAAAGGGGACCCTATATATGAGGAAATCCTGGAACTTCTTGATGGGGAGGACAACTACAAAAACAGGGCTCGGCTCCAGTACCTGCTTAATTCCATCAGTGTAATGAACAACGTTTTTTCGCGCACCAGAAAGCGTGAAGTGACGATGGACATGTCACAGGCGGAAAGAAAGCCTCACTTGGTTAAAGTGGAACTAGAGGACGAAGAGCAGGAGCATTTTGACGAGGTTATTGACGAGTATATCAATGACAACTCCTGGGTAACGGAAGATGGTGAAATTAAATTGGAGCAGAGCGCGATTCTTGGGCTCATTTCAAGAAAACAAAGGATTGCTAGCTCTGTCTATGGATATCTTAATGAAGAGGAAGACCTTATAAACGGGGTTGATGCATACGAAGAGTATCCCGATGGAAAAGTTGAAAGACTTACCGAGATTATCCGTGAGGTTTTTAAGCACGGGATTAACAAGATAATCGTATTTGCCGAATACAGGAAAACGCTTCATTATTTACAAATTCGGCTACAGAAAGCAGGCTACAACAGCCTCATCATCCATGGCCTCATCCAGAACAGAGCCGAAATTATCGACGAGTTCAAGAATAATCCCAACATCCACATTCTTCTATCCTCAAAGGTGGGTAGCGAAGGTCTGGATATGCAGTTCTGCAACTCTATGGTCAACTACGACTTGCCTTGGAATCCGATGGACATCGAGCAACGTATTGGCCGTATCGACCGCTTTGGTCAGCAGTCAGAAGTGGTCAACATTTACTCGATGGTTGTGGCCGGCTCCATCCAAGAAGATATCTACGAACGCCTCCTCACACGAATTGGCATTTTCAAGGGAACCATTGGCGACATGGAAGCTATCCTTGATGCTCCTGTGAGCAAGGATAGTAAAATGTCCATCCGCGCTTTAATAGATCAAACCGAACGGGAGCTATATGTTAAGAAACTCACCCAGGAAGAACGGATTCGAAAAATGGAGGAGGTAGCTCAGGCATATGAAAATGAACGGGAGAACATACGTCATCTTGATGAAGGATTGAACAACACGCTTACGAACGACTCATACTTCCGAGATGAAATAGACCGCATCCTTCGTAAGAACGCATATGTTACTGAAATTGAACTGCAAAACTATATTGAGTCTGTAATAGCCGCAGAGTTAACCACATGTCGGCTGGATGACCTGGGCGGTGGAGTTTTCGAGTTCGTTGTGCCGATAAGTGAACCACGCGCATTACGTAATTTCCTAGTACGTTATCAGCCCTCTGGAGAAGAATACGAGCAACTGTTCAACAGCTTTATTCGCTCTCTGGATGACAAGTTGTCCTTCCGCCTTACATTCAAGCAAGAGCTTGCCTATGAAGACCGGCACTTGGTTTTTGTTAATATTTATCATCCCCTTATCTCTGCTTGCCAAAACTACTTCCAGAGTAAAGATGACCGCATAAGCACCTCGTTTAGCTATGCTTTGCAGGCAGATGAAAAGATGCCGGTTGGAGGTCACTATTTCCTGGCAGTGTACAAACTTATGACAAGCAGAATGGTGCAGGGAATAAAAAAGAGCAATGCTGAACTCTATCCGGTACTCTACGACGCCCGTACAATGAACATCGTCACTGATGCAGAGCTGGTAGACCATCTATTCGGTCTTAGTCAGATTGCGGGTAAAGAGCACAACCCTGATATTGAGTATTTGAAGGCTGATGTCATTCAGGATATGCGATACGATTTCTTGGATACAATTCATGCTGAGATTAGAAACCGTATCGAGGAGATTAAAAGAACAGCTGAATCTGAACGTCAGCGTAACGACCTTCAAACACGTGAGTATTATAACTCCCTAATTGAGAGCCGTGAGCAAAGCATTGATGAATGGGAAACGCGGCTGCAGTATAGCCGTGACTGGATGACGCCGAAGGAAGTGCGCGAACTAGAAGGTGCAATCCGACTGGGTAAAGCTAACGTGGATGCCTATCGTAAGCAGATGGAGGCACGATTAGACATCATAAACGCTGACCCCGGTATCAACATCGAAGAAGAGATATTGTCCCTTAATCTCGTCTGTATAGTATGATTACCGTAGGATTAGATTTCGGAACTCACCAGACGAAAGTCTGTATTGAGCGAAAGGAAAGGGCAGAACTGGAGTATTCCTTTATGAAATTCCGGGACTGCACTGGCCAGGAACATTTTACACTCCCTTCCATCATTAGTATCCAGCCGGACGGAAAACTGCGTTACGGATATCTTCCCGACAACGATAACGGCAGGATTATCCGTTACTTTAAACAAGCGACCTTCAACGGCACGCAGACTCAGGCGCTGACCCACGAGGATGCGATGTTCTATTCCATTCTCTATCTGGCATATTTACTCTTTGATTTAGAAGAATTATATGGGCAGAACTTTTCTGTCCAGATGGGAGCGCCTACCGATACTGGACATCTCAATTCCGCAAGGCATACCGCCGTTCGAATTCTTGCCAGTGCCTACGGCCTTGTAGAAGAACTGTTTGAAGGGAATAAACAAGAATTTCTAAACACCACTTTAGAGGAACTTCGTGCTGTTACCGAAATCAGGGAATATTCAGATTACGATAAAGACACCTTCCAGATTAGGGTATTCCCAGAAGCCTACGCATGTCTTTTCCCGCTTACAAGCCAGGGTAAAGTATCTAAAGGGATGAGCGTAATGTTTGATATTGGTGGCGGCACAACCGACATATCCTTCTTCACCATTGAAGAGCAAATGCCCCAGGTGTACGACTTCATCTCCATCAATCGTGGCCTTAATTTCCTAACTGATTCGAATCCTGAAGATCACTTCAGAAAGGATTCCAACGCAAGTAATGCAGATTTAAAGGAGCATTTGATTAAAGAGTATAGGCGTACGGTAGATTTTCAAATAAACGACCTTTATCAGCGAATTGTCAACAACTTTAAGGGTAACACAAAGTTTAGTGTTGAGAAGGTGAAAGCTATTCTAAAGAATCGACCAATCATCTTCTGCGGTGGCGGCAGCACCTTTAGCCGCTTACGCCATGGCTATGCCGGATTCACTGAACTCCACCTTGTATCTGATAAGGAGTGGGATACTCGCGCCGTTACCCAAATTGGCGAAATCATCGACAAGAAGCTCTGTCCAATATTATCAACCGCATATGGACTCGCAATCAGCAGGGCTAACGATAATATCAAGATGAAGCCATTTGACGACCTCTTCGAGGATATGCGAGACTATGAAGAGGACACAACCCATCCGTTGAGTCATGCATATAAAGGGCGCAGTAGCTTTGGTAGCGACATTGGGGGCGTCTCTTACGAAGACTACGACTCCTACAAATAGTAGCGGACCCAAAGTTTTTAACAGCACGAATGGGTAAATGAAGACAATGCGATGAGCAGAGACCACACACAAGAAGCCTATGACGAATACAACTCCACAGGTGTTGACCCTACCGGCGGAGAGATAGGCACAGACTTCGAACCAGAAACAGGGGAGGAGATGCAGGAAGAGGAGTATGTGAGGACATCTAACACTGATGGCTCAAGTGGTGGCCCATTTAAGCAGTTTGGATGGGAACGTCTATTCTGGCTTGCCATAGTGTTATTCTTCATCATCTGTATCATTAGCTGGATCGATAAGAGCCAGAAAGAAAAGGCACGTGTTGAGCAGGCCGCAAGGGATAAAGAGTATGCTGAGTATCAGCAGGAATTGCAGCGGCAGAGGGAAAGAGAAAGGTTATTGAATGAGCACATGAAGACGCCGGAAGAGATTGAGGCGGAGAAACAGGCCACACGCGAAGAAGTCCAGCGGCTGCTGAAAAGCGGTAGGGGATTGTATGGTCAAGGAGTGACACCAAACACGACTGGAAAACCGGCCCAGGTGCAATCCAATCTTCCAAAGCGTGGAACGCCTTATGGAGATGGTTACTGGGATGGTTACGAGGAAGGTTATGATGACGCAGATGGCCATAACCAATACGGATTCAAATACGATGAATCCACGAATAAATACAGTGGTAAGGCTCTATCAGAGTATGTCCGTGGCTATCGGAAAGGATACAAGGCCGGCTGGGAAGAAGGCCAGGAAGACCTGGAAGACCGCTTTGATATGGGGGACCCAGAAATAGAAGAAGGAGACTGGTAATGGATAGTAATCACAACCGCAAAATCGGACTTCCTGCACTTACGGGTGGCAATCCGAAGATACTTATCCTCGGTTCATTACCCAGCGACCAGTCTATCGCCCGCCAGGAATACTACGGTA
>JAEEGL012863937.1_pt1 | contig 22532 bp, 11 predicted proteins | sample 9134231 | NCBI WGS metagenome assembly JAEEGL01 (sample SAMN16246548, study PRJNA631951) | gut metagenome | biome: gut microbiome; feature: rumen; material: fiber-attached | host: Bos | place: Iran: Karaj | collected 2018-10
CCCTTGTAGGTTTCGGGCTTGCCGTCGGCGTGGGTCTGCGTTACTTGGTACGGCTCAAAAGTGCGTCCGCCGTCGGCTTCGGAGAGGAGGATGTTGCCATTGAGGTCGGTGAATATCACCTTGCCAGTGGAGGTCAATACGTTGGCTCTGAGCGCGTTGGTGATTACCTTGACGGTGTCGCCGCTCTGCTCTACGCGGAATTCGGGTTGGCATTTCTGAGCCACCACAGCCAATGACTGCGGGTCTTTGAAAGCGTTGTCCTTGGTAGCGGAAACGCGAATGATTCGGTCGCCAAACACTTGAAGGCGAACCTTCTCGCCAGTGGCTTTCACGTTGACTTCCACGCCTTTCTCGTTTTTGACGTAACCGGATTCGCTGCCGCCACACGCCGCAAGGAGGAATGTCAACGCAATTAGAGGATGATAAAATCTCATAATAAAATTTTGTTTTTAATTATTGAATGTAACAGTAATTGGATAAATCATTTTCGCACAAATTTATAATTATTTTTTGTAACAACGAAAAAAATTTTTTAGATTTGCAAAGAAAAAATAAAATGTTTAAATGAACCCCATCAACGAAAATCTCGCACAGGAATTTTACGAATACCTGACTTTGGAGCGGTCGATGTCGCAAAACAGCATCGACGCATACCGCGACGACATCAACAAACTGATTTTTTACACCGAATCATATTTGGGCGACCGCAACCTCGACACGCTCACTATCAACGATTTGTCGCAATTTTTGGAATGGATTGCGGAGATTGGTCTGAGCGCGAGAACGCAGGCGAGGATTTTGAGCGGTGTCAAGCATTTTTACCTATTTCTGTTTGCAGAAGGAAGGGTGGCGGAAAGTCCGGCGTACCTGCTCTCAACTCCAAAACTCGACATGAAACTGCCCACAGTGTTGACGGTGGAGGAAATAGACAAAATAGAGAGCGCGATAGACTTGTCGCAATTTGAGGGCGAAAGAAACCGCGCTATTATCGAAACTCTGTATAGTTGCGGGCTGCGAGTGTCGGAACTTATCAACCTTAAAATCAGCGACATCCATCCCGACGAAGGTTTCTTGAAAATCACAGGCAAGGGCGACAAAACCCGTCTTGTTCCCATCTCAAAATCTGCGCTGAAATACATCGGTTTTTATATAGAACAGATGCGCTGCCACCTTGCCATCAACAATGCCAACAAGGATTTTCTTTTCCTCAACCGTCGCGGCGGTCAACTGACCCGCGTGATGATTTTCACAATCGTAAAAAAACTCTGCGAAAAGGCGGAAATCCACAAAAACGTAAGCCCGCACACTTTCCGCCATTCGTTTGCCACGCACCTCGTAGAAGGCGGTGCAGACCTCCGTGCCGTCCAAGAAATGCTCGGACACGAATCAATCCAGACCACGGAAATCTACACGCACTTAGACAACAATTTCCTGCGGGACGCGATAATGACGTATCATCCGAGGAATAAGGGATTAGAATGATTCAAAATCCTTGTCTTTGTCGTCGTTTTTGAGGTTGATGCTGAAACCGTTTTTGGCGTTGGCTGTCTTGCCGTATGCGCTTGTGCGCGGTTGTGTGGCGGGTCGCTTGGCAGCAGGTGCGGTGGGTATCACAATACTGTCTTTGCCTGGCACGTGGGCATTGAGGGCTGGCCTCGCAGTCGTGACTGCTGTGGCAGTTTTTGGACGTGCGGCAGGTGTGGCTGCGGTGCGCGAATTGGTGTTGGCGGTAGTACGCTGATTGTTGGCGGCTGCTGCCGGTTTGCGCTGAGGATTTGACGGTTTCTGAGGTTCTTGGTCGTCTATCTTGAAGTACGACACCGAATCTTTGAGGTCGTTGCTCTGCTCGGCGAGGTTTTGACTCGTTGAAGCCATTTCCTCGGCTGACGCGGCGTACTGCTGAATGACATCATTGAGAGCCTGTACAGCGTTGGTAATCTGAGCGATACCAGAATTTTGCTCCTGGCTTGAAGATGCAATTTCGCGGACGAGTTGGGTGGTTTTTTCAATTTCGGGGATTACCTGTTCGAGAAGGTCGCCCGATTCGCGGCTGATGTTGAGACCCATCTTCGACACTTTGTCAATCTCGGATGCGGCGGTTGCGCTGCGCTCTGCGAGTTTCCTCACCTCGGCAGCAACTACTGCAAAACCCTTGCCCTGCTCTCCTGCGCGGGCTGCCTCCACGGCGGCGTTGAGCGCGAGGATGTTGGTCTGGAAGGCTATCTCGTCGATTATCGAAATCTTCTGCGCAATGGTCTTCATTGCGTTCATGTTCTTCTGGCTTGCCTCGTTGCTCTTCAATATGCTTTCGAGTGCCTTGGCGGCGATGCGCTCGGTCTCTTGCGCGTTTTCGCTGTTTTGGTTGATCTGGGCGTTCATCTGCTCCACCGAACTTGACACCTGCTCAGCCGATGCCGCCTGCTGACCCGCGCCGTCGCTCATCATCTGCGAGGTGCGCGCCATTTCCTGGCTGCTGTTGTAGATGGTGTTTGCACCGTTTTCGATGTTGTTGACAACGTTTTTGAGGTTGTCTATCATGTCGTTGAGTTTTTCGGACATCTGACCAAGTTCGTCTTCGCTCTCCACTTTTACCTTGTGCGTGAGGTCGCCCTCGCTGATGCGGGTGATGCTCTCCACTGCGTTTTCGATGGGTTTGGTAGTGTTGCGTGACATGATGCGTATGAGGATGATGCACACGAGTATCACTACGGCAATCGAGATTATCATTACGAGTTTGCCATCGTCCACGAGTTTGTCGGTCTCGTTGATTACGCCAAAGGTCGAGTTGGAGTTGTCGATTGTGAGGCGGTTGGAGAGGTCTGTTACTTGTGCGCCAAGGGCGTTGAGTTTTGCGGCGTTTGTCTTGAAGGCGGCAAGCGCGGGGTAATATTCCTTGGACACGCCGATGTATGTGCCGGCTTGGTCGTTGATACGCTTCATGGCGGCGGTCTGACCTATTTCGCCGACAAATTTTGCCATTTCTTCCAACTGCGATACAGCCAGTTTGGTGTAATAGTCGAGTTTCTCTGCGTCGTCTTTATAGAGTTGATTTTTGTCCTCCACCATCAGAAACTCAGAACAGAGCAATATCCTTTTGGAATAGCGTTCGTAGTTGTATTTGTCCATGCGATTCACCAGAGCCTGACGGATGGTGCGCACTTCCTTGAGGATTGCTTTTTGGCTTGTTTCGAGCACGATGTGTTTTTCGGCGATGAGCGCACGAAGTCTTTCGCTCTCGCCAACGGCAAGTTCCATCTCTCTCATCACATTTGCTATGTCATCCACCAACTGGTTGCCTGTTTTCATATCGACGAGAGTGTTGAGGCTCTCCTTGGCGTCTGCAAAACTTTTAAGCGACGCGTTGGCCTCCTCATTGGTGCCGGTCGCCATATATCCTTGCAGGTGGTAGAGGGCTGTGAGCATGTTGCGGTTGAGGTCGATGCTCGTCATCAGTTCGGGTGTCTGCTTATCCATATCGCCCATGTTGCTGTCGATGCGGTTGAGCAGCAGCATGGCTGCCAATACTACGCCACCGGTGAGCAACATGATGAGCCCGAATTGACCTGTTATCTTGGTTTTGATTGACTTAATGTTCATGGTTGGTTGCCTTTTAGTTAATTACCAGTTGTATTAACACATCAATCAAACATCTTGCCACAAAACAAGCGCAACTGTGTTAATTAGTTAGAACGATTCAAACTCTTTGTCCTTGTCGTCGTTGCTCGACATGTCTATGTATGTGCCGCCGGTCTTGCCTTCGATGGCGTTTTGACGCGAAGACGTTACATTTGACTTCTTGACGGGCTTGTTGGTGGGCATCACAAATCCATCGTTGTGCTGTGCTGACTGCTTGGCGGAGTTCTTTGCCGCGTTGCCGCCAGTGATTGTAACTCCCGTTGCCTTGTTTGTTTTGCCAGCGGAAGTGGTCTTTTTGCTGTCTTGGGTCTTTGTCTTCGATTTAAAATCGTTTGACTGCTTGAGTCCCGTCTTGAAGTATGCTACCGATTCTTTGAGTGTGGTGCCTTGTGCGGCAAGGTTTTCGCTTGTGGATGCCATCTCCTCGGCGGAGGCGGCGTACTGCTGCGTTACTTCCGAGAGTTGCTGCATCGACTTGTTGATTTGGTCGATGCCGGAGGTCTGCTGGTTGCAGGAGGCTGCAATTTCGCGGACGAGTTCTGTGGTCTTTTCGATGTCTGGGACGATGTTTTTGAGGAGTTCGGCGGCGTTTTCGCTCACAGCCACTGCGCTGTGGCTAACGCTGTCGATTTCGGCAGCCGCCTTGGAACTGCGCTCAGCCAATTTGCGCACTTCGGCTGCAACCACGGCGAAGCCTTTGCCTTGTTCGCCTGCACGTGCCGCCTCCACAGCGGCGTTGAGCGCGAGGATATTGGTCTGGAAGGCAATTTCGTCGATGATGCTGATTTTTTGCGCGATGTCCTTCATTGCCTCCATGCTCTTGTGGCTTGCATCGTCGGTAAGGCGGATGTTTTGGAGGGCGTTTTCGGCGATTTTCTCGGTGGCGTTGGCGTTGTCGTTGTTTTGGCTTATAGTGGCCGCCATTTCTTCGATTGCCGTGGAGACTTCCTCAGTGGCGGCAGACTGCTTGCTTGCGCCGTCGTTCATCATCTGCGATACGCCCGACATCTCGTTGCTGCCCGCGTAGATGGTCTCCGCGCCAGTGATGATGCCATTGATAATGTCTTTCAGTTGCGCGGTCATCGTGTTGAGGTTCTGCGCCATCCTGCCGATTTCGTCGTTGGATTCCACGTCAACATAGTTGGTGAGGTCGCCGTTGCTGATTTTTGATATGTGTCCCTCGATTTTTTCGATGGGTTTGATTGTCATGCCGGTGAACCACCTGATGAGTATCACCGCGAGTATCAATAATATTACGAGCGACGAGATTGCCACTACAAAGATGTTAGTCACAGTGGTGCGGACGTTGGTGAGGAGTGCACCGGCGCGTCCCTCTGTCTCGCTCGACATGCGGAGCGCGAGTTGGCGGATGCTGTTGGCATCGTTTTGCATTGTTTGGTATGCTGTGTTGTATTGGGTCAACATTCCGTAATATTGGGTGGAGCCTTGGATATAGTTTTGTATGTAGTCGCCCGCCTTTACAATCTCCGATTGCAAGCCGTAGTCGCCGGCAAATGCCGCGATTTTCTTTTGGTTTTCTACCACGGTGGTCAATGCGGCCTTTACGACGGCTTGGTCGTTGATCTTGCCCTTTGCGTTGTCTATGATGCGCATAGATTCTGAAATTATACGCGCCCTTTCGTTGGCCTGCGTAGCGGTGTTGCTGCGTCCAAGGCGCTGGAGAAGGCTGATCAATGCGGCGATGTAACTCTGCTTGTTTGTTTCGAGTTCAGCGTATAATGCCGTCATTTTGTTGCCCAGGTCAACTATTTTGTTGAGTTGAGGCTCATAGTCGTCCATGTGGTGCGCGATGCGGTTGAAGACGTCTTCGGTGAGGTTGTTTTTGAGCATCGCCAACACCTTGTACTGCTTCTGCGCCTCGTTGAAACATGCCCGCACGGTGTCGATGTACCTCTTGTCGGAGGTGATGCGGAGGCCGTTCATCTGCGCGAGGAGGATGTTGCAAGCCAGTTCGTGCGCCATGACGTTCTGTGGCATCTCAGAATCGTTGATCTGCGCCATGTCACCCGCCATCCTGCTTGTTACGAAGAGGGGCAAACAATATGCTATAACTACGAGGACAAGCAGCACGCCGAGGCCGCCGCTTATCTTCTGCTTCAATGATAAATTACTGAACATTCCCATATTGCTGTAAGTTTTGATTTTTTTTTTATTTTTCAATTCACAAATATCTTGCAAATTTCTGACATTTGCAATGTTTTTTTCGATTTTTTTTCATTTTGGTGTGAATTTTTTTTACATTTGCAGTTGAAAATACTGAAAAAATGAAACTGAAATTTGTTTATCTGCTTGTATTTCTGATGTCTTATGGCGCAAGCGCCCAACAATATATCAATCCTATGGATATCCCGACGGTGCTTAGCGCGTCGTTTGCGGAATTGAGACCCAACCATTTTCACGGCGGTCTCGACATATCAACGCCGCGAGTGGGCATCCCCGTCAAGTCGGTGGCAGACGGATATGTGTCGCGCATCAAAGTATCGCCATACGGTTATGGTTACGGATTGTACATCACTCATTACGACGGACATACAACGGTATATGGACACCTCAGCGAGTATGCGCCCAAGATAGATTCTGTGATAAGAACGGTGCAGTACAAGTTGAAATCGTTTGATGTAGATTATTTCCTCGACGAGTCGCAACTGCCTGTCAAACAAGGCGAAGTGGTGGCTTATTCGGGCAATACCGGCGGTTCGTTGGGTCCGCACCTTCACCTCGAAGTGCGCGACACCAAGACCGAAGACCCGCTCAATCCGCTCGATTTTTTGGAAAAAAACGTTGACGACCATCGTGCGCCCACGGTGTATGGCATCAAGGTATATGCCTTGGACGACACTTCCGCCGCCTTGGAAAAATATTACGAACTCCGGTACATCGAAAACAAAACTATCGACGCATACGGGCATGTTGGTTTTGGCATCAACGCCGTGGATTTTTTTGACGTCGGCGGGCGACCCTGCGGCGTGGTGGAGGTTTCGCTCTATGACGACAACCGACTCGTTTTCCAGTCGTTCTTAGACCGTATGCCATTCGACAGGACGCGGTATATCAATAGTTTTGTGGATTTTGCAGAGGTGCAGAGCGACAACCGTTATATCCAAAAATCCTTCATCGACCCAAACAACAAACTTGATATATATAAGGTGTGCCGTCCGATAATCGTAAAACCCGGCGAAATCCACAAAATCCGCTACGAATTGAAGGATTTTGTGGGCAATACGAAGACGGTGCGTTTCAATGTGCGTGGTGTTGCCGCCAACAATTTTGCGCCGAAAACTCATCGTGGTAAATTGCTTTCGTGGGCGCGGGACTATGTGTTTGATACCTGTGGAATCAAGATTGCAATCCCTGCCGGCAATTTTTACAAAGACGAATATTTTGAGATTGCTAAGGCGGATTCCAACGTGTTCAAGCGTCCGCTCTACACTGTTGGCAGCCGTCAAATCCCTGTGCACAACAATATTACGCTTACTTTGCCCGTGCCGGATGAGTATCTGAAAATGTTGTCAGCCTCCAAACTCAGGGACAAGCAGATTTTTGTGGCACGCACCGGCAAGAAAAATTCCATCGGCTATGTTGGCGGCACTCTTGACGGCGACAAAATCACCGTAAATCCGCGAATTTTGGGCGATTTCCTGGTTTCAGTTGACACCGTGCCGCCGCGTGTGGTAAGCAAAAACTCCGCGACGCTCCTTGCGCAGACCCACAGTGTGATGGTGGGCGTTTCCGACAATATGAGCGGCATCGAAAAGTACAATGTCTATATCGACGGCGAATGGAAGATTTTTGAGTACGACTACAAGAACGCCCGGCTGATTTCGCAGGTAAAGAAACTCGGCTTAAAATCTGGTGCACACACGCTTGTTGCAAAGATTGAGGACGCTTGCGGCAATCTGACGGAATGGGAGTGGAAGTTCAGGATAAGGTAAAAAAAGTAAAAAAAAAACCGCGTAAAACATTGAGTTATACGCGGCTTTTTATTTTGCGGAGAGAGGGGGATTCGAACCCCCGGTAAGGAATTGTACCCCTACGACAGTTTAGCAAACTGTTGGTTTCAGCCACTCACCCATCTCTCCTAAGATGCATTAATGCTGAATGAAAAAACTACCGTCGGTCTCCAGGGGATCGAACCCTGGACCCACTGATTAAGAGTCAGTTGCTCTACCAACTGAGCTAGAGACCGTATCGCTTTAAAGAACCTTGTCTTTGTTTTTGACGATGCAAAGGTAGATACTTTTTTTTAATTGACAAATTTTTTTGGAACTTTTTTTCTTTTTTTTTTACTTTGCATTTCAAACGACTTATAAGCATGAAACGATTTGTTATCATAACTACTTTGTTATTAGCCTGTTGCGGCGTATCTACGGCGCAATTGGAGACTGCTGTCTGGTATTTCGGACGCAATGCCGGTCTCGATTTTAACACGCCCGAACCGAAGGTTTTGCTCGACGGGCAGATCATAGACGGTCTTTCTGACGTGGACGACGGCACGGGACACAGGAGATACCACGGCGAGGGAATGGCATCTTTTAGCGATTCGCTTGGCCATGTGCGCCTTTATACCGACGGTCGCTCGGTGTGGAACGCTGCACACGAGGTGATGCCAAACGGCAACGATTTGCTTGGCGACATTTCAAGCACCGAATCGGCGATTATCGTGCCGTGGCCTGGCGATTTAGACCGCTATTTTGTATTTGTGATTGATGCGCAGTTTGGCAAAAACGGTCTTAGTTATTCCGTGGTGGATATGAATCTCGACGGCGGGCGCGGCGACATAGTGGAGGGTCAGAAGAACATTATGCTCGAAGGCCCCGACTACAACGGCTCTTATGTCTGCGAAAAAGTTACCGCCATCAAACATGCCAACGGACACGATTTTTGGCTGCTTACTCGCACCGCGCCGGGCAACAATGTGGTGCGTTATCTCGTTGACAAAGACGGCGTTAACATGGATTCCCGAACCGAATTTCCTATTAGTGCGCTTGATATTGGATTCCAATACGACAGAGAGGGCAAACCTTATTTTGACGAGACGCTTGCCATCGGATATATGCGTGTATCGCCTAACGGGCGGCTTGTGGCGTGTGCCAACGGCGGCGCGTCGCTCAAAGCCGACATCGATGGCGAGAAAAAGTTTGTCAATTTGTTGGAAGTATTTAAGTTTGACCCTCGCGACGGCAGTTTGGAGCCTTTTGTAACGCATTTGGACACGGTGTCGTTCTTGTATGGCGTGGAGTTTTCGAGCGATATTACCAAATTGTATTACACCTCGCGACGCAAGGTTTTCCAGATGGATTTGATGTCTGACGACCCGGAAACCATCTCAAATTCAACCACTTTCATCGGCGAATTTCCGAAGCAAGGGCTTGTTGATACATTGTTGCTCGGCGCGTTGCAGTTGGCAATTAACGGCAAAATCTATGTGGCGCAAGACAGTTATCCGTATCTTGGCGTCATCGAAAATCCATGCGAGAAGGGGCAGGCTTGCAATTATGTAATCGACGGCAAATATTTGGAAGGAAAATTTGCGCGCCTTGGTCTGCCAAATTTTATCCCGACGTACTTGTTGCCGCCTGATTTTGAGATAGTTGATAATTGCACCAACAAAATTACCACTTTCCGCTGCACCGACGAGCGCGATGTGGATTCTTATAAATGGAAACTGACTTCGGCGTCGGGCGAGGTGTTGGCGGAATCCAATGAACGCGAATTTTCGTTGCCGCTTGTGAAAGCCGACAAATACAGGATTTCGTTGGAGGTGGTTGTGGACGGTTTCAGCCATGTGGATTACAGATTTTTTGAGGTTTACGAGCCGCCGACATTGAATCTTGGCGACGATGTGCAGATATGCAGTTATGAAGAGGCGGTGATTCCCGCGCCAGAATCGGGGGCGGATTTCACTTTTAACTGGGCTGACGGCGGCAACGACGATTTGCACATATCCAAAACTTCCGAAATCCGTGGCTTCCTCACCGACAATTACACCGGCTGCACCATCGACGATGTTATCAAGGTGGTTGTGGTGGACCCAGTGGAATTTCAATTGCCAGAGGCTCTCGAATTTTGCAGCGGCAAAACGGTGGCTGTGGATGTCGTTTTGGACGACAAAATCGCTGATTTTCAATGGCTTGACGGCGACAGCAAAGATTTGAAAAGATTTTTTGACAAGCCGGGCAACTACACCGCCAAAACTGTTGATGTGGAGGGCTGCGAATTTACATGCACCGTGAAAATCACCGAAAATCCTTTGCCAAAAATTTCCTTTGAGGGCGACAATATCATCTGCGCAAACAAGCAGCGCGTCCTTGATTGCGGCATTGGTGACGTGGCGTACCTCTGGAACACAGGCGCAACCACGCGCACCATCACGCCCGACGCTGCCGGCTGGTACAAAGTAACAGTTACCGACAAAAAACTCTGTGTGTCAACCGATTCTATCGAAATGGAACTGAAAACTCTGCCGCAAATTTCGCTGCCGCCAGATACCGTGATGTGCGACGGCAACACGCTGACCCTCAATGCCGCCTGGTACGACGCTTACAATTATCAGTGGCAAGATTTCAGTGGGGGAGAGGAGTACGTGGTGGAGCAGCCGGGTACTTTTTCGGTGGTTGTCAACAACTATTGCGGCGAAACAAGCGACGAAATTTTTGTGCGTTACAGGTATTGCGGCGAGTTTATTTTCCCAAATATCATCACCCCAAATGGCGACGGCGTTAACGACTATTTTAAAATTAAAGGCTTGGACGAGTTTGTAAATAATTGGAACATAGATATTTATAATAGAGAAGGTCGCCGTGTGTTCCATTCAGACAATTATCACAACGAGTGGAACGCGCCAGACGTGAAGGACGGTGTGTATTTCTATGTTTTTTATAAGGAAGGGGAGAGGTACAGCGGCAATATCAGCGTGTTTCATCGTTAGCGAATCACGATGCTCTTGATCACTTCCTCGCCAATAGCGTCGTTGATAAGCGTTATGAGCGAGGTGCGCCGCATGGAGATTTCGTTGCGGATGATGGCTGAGCGGAATTTGACGGTAAGCACACCGTCTTTGAGGTTGATGTCGTTGGTGTTTCGCGCAATCATGGGGCCAACGATTTTGTCCCATTCCTGCGTTACACGTATCTCCTTGATATGTTTGTCGGCTCCTATCGCCACAAGGTATTGCTGCAACACCGAGCCTATTGTTTCGGGATCTTTCCGCTTCACAATTGTGATTTGTTGATTTGTTGATTTTTGATTTTTGAATTATGCATTATGCATTATGCATTATGAATTATGCATTATGCATTATTTGCCAGACACTTTGAGCGCAAGACCGATGACGAGGATGTCGTTGCCACGGTTGTTGCCGCGCCAGTTGTCAAACTCCTGTTCCAAGGCCTTCCGCTGTTCGAGCATCGGCTCGTTGGCGAGTTTCATAAGCAACTGACGGAGATATTGGTCGCCATAACGAGCGTTTTGCGAGCCGCCGCGTTGGTTGACGTAGCCATCGGTTTTGAGGTAAATCTTGTCGTCCTTTTCGAGCGTGATGTTTTCGGTGGTGTAATTTTTGCGCCGCCCAAACGACACCGCAAAATTCATCCTGTCGCCGCGAAATTCGTGTACGTCCACTTCGCGACGGTTGGTGCCGGGGTACGCCTTGCGGATTAAGCAAAGGCTGCCGTATGCGCCCGCGTATGAGAGTGTGCGCTCGCGCTGGTTGACGATGCACACCGTGAAATTGACCGGCACATCCTCGTCGGCGTCGTGCCTGTATCCGTCGCGCTCCGCTATGTGAGCGTATTTGGTGCGCAGGGCGTCGAGCACGTCGCCAGCCTGAATGTCCACAAGCCCGCTTCGCTGCGCTATGTCTTCGAGCATGGCAACGTTTTGAAGGCCTTTGAGAAGACCGATTTCGCCCGAAACTCCGCAGTTGCCACACGCTACAAGTATGTTGTCGCGGATAGTGATAAACTTATAAAAATCCCCTCCAACCATTTCAAACGGCCTGTGCAGCAGAAAAAAGTCGGAAAACAGCACCTTGATATGCCCTGGGTCGGTGTACATGGTGTGTTGCAACGCCACAAGAGCCTGTATTGCGTCTATGCGGCGGAGTTTGTGGTTTTCGAGCGAGGATTTGAGCCGGTTGCTCTCCTGTTCCTTTGTGGCAAGGTTGCGGCGGAGGGCTTCGGTGTCCTTGGAGGCGGTGTCGGCGGTTTGCTCCGCGTCTTGCAACTTCTCCATGAGTGTAGCAACGTCGCTTTTGAGGTTGCTTACGGTATTGTCCCATGCCTTGCGCTCCCGGCTGATGTCGGCTCGTTGCTTGAAGTACATACCAATCGCTGCGAGAGCCACAATTGATATTATAATAAGTGTAATTAACATTTCCCTGTGTTTTATTGGCGTCAGGCTGCATTGCCTTTTCGCACCGCAAAGTTAAATCATTGCCGTTACAATGCAAAATCAAAAATCACCGCCATATAATTTTGCAATGTTTTTGATTCGTTATTTAGTTGCAAATCAATAGATTATGTAACAAAAATTTTTTTGAATCCACAATTATCACAAAAAAAACAAAAAAAGATTTCCGTAATTGAAATATATTGACTAATTTTAGCCACAATTTTTAAGGAGTGTCCGATTTGGTGCGTGTGTATATTTTTTGGCATCAATATTGTTTTAAACGGTATTGACGCCACAGGAGCAATCAAGCGTCCAATCGATACAACAAAAAATGCTAACAGAACAATGTTGAACAATAACCATAAGATTATACACCGCGTACTGCCCGCAATACTGAGGGGCTTGCTTGTTGTATGCGTGCTGCTGCTCGCCATGATGGGGGCGCAGGGTGTTGCTTATGGTCAGGCGTCGCAGGAAAATATCAAGGCAAGTCTCATCCTGTCTTGCTCCGAATCGGTGGAATGGAAAAACTACAAGTCGCCCACCGAATTTACGATTGGCGTGTATGGAGCCATGCCGGAGGAACTGATACCGCTCAAAGACATGGCAAAAAGCCGCCGCGTCAATGGCAGGCCTATTGTAATCAAGCAATTCCGCAGGGCGAAAGACATTGTACCCACCGATGTATTTTATGTAAGCAACAGGGCGAACGAGGAACTTGAAGAGATATATCCCACATTGGAGGCCAACAAGTCGCTCGTTATTACCGACCGCGCCCCGTCTGACAAGTACTTCATGCTCAATATCTTGCTGCAAGAAAACGACAAGCAGTTTGAAATCAACAATGTCAACGCCAAAAAGGCTGATTGTGTAGTGCCCGACAAACTCACCAATCAGGGCGGCTCAACGCTCGACCTCCGCGTACTTTATAATAAGAAGACCCAGGAACTCAAAGCAAAACAGGAACGCCTTGACGCTCAGGAGGTGGAACTCGAAAGAAGCAAGAAGGAACTTGCGGAGCAGTTGGATAGGAACGAGAAGTTCAAGAAGGAGAACGCCGCGCTTGCCAAGGAGTTGCAAGCGACAGAGGACGAAATCGAGGCGCAGAAAGCCAAGGCAGCACTCCTGATGGCGGAAGTGGACGCTCAGCAGGCAAAACTTCTCCTCAACCAGAAGCAACTTGAAGAACAGGAGGCAAAAATCAACAATGCGCAGGAGCGTGTGGAGAACGCCAACAAGCAACTCCGTGCGCGTGAAGCGGAACTATCCGACCGTGAGGACAAGATCAAACAGCAGGAAGCCGAAATCAGAAGCCACGACAACACCCTTAACCAGCAGAACACCGCAATTACGGGCGTGATTATCTTTATTGGTGTCGTTATCTTCCTTATCATACTTATCGTAAGATCCATCCGCGAACGTGCCAGAGCCAATGTGGCACTCCGCCGCAAAAATCAGGAACTTACCCAGCAGAAGGACGAAATCGACAAACAGGCTGCGCAACTCGAAGGCATCAACAAGGAACTCGAAAAACTCTCCATCGTGGCGGGCAAGACGCAGAACGCCATCGTTATCATGGACAGGAACGGCTATTTCGAGTGGGTCAACGCCGGTTTTACAAGGTTCTTTGGCTACACGCTGCAACTCCTCCGCAACGAGCGCGACGAAAACATCGTAAATGTGAGCGGCAACAAGAGCATACGCAACATATTGTTTAAATGCGTGAGCAACAAGCAGACCATCGTTTTTGAGAACGACAGCCGCACCCGCTCCGGCAAAAAAATTGCCACACAGACCACTCTTACGCCCATCCTCAACGAGAAAGGCGACGTAACGCAACTTGTGGCGATATATTCGGACATCAACACGCTCAAAGAGCAGGAGGCCGCCATACGCAGCCAGAACGAGGAACTTCTCCAGCAGAAAAACACCCTCGAAATGCAGAAGACGCAAATCGAGGAGCAGACCAAGAGCATCAAGCGCGGCATCGACTACGCACAGACCATCCAGCGTACCATCCTGCCGCCCAACGAGTTTATCAACCAATATTTTGATTGTTTCATACTTTTCCGTCCCAAAGACATTGTGAGCGGCGACTTCTATTGGTTTTCCACAGCGCAGGACGGCGAGAGAAACTATCAGTTTATCGGCGACTTCGACTGTACTGGACACGGCGTGCCGGGTGCATTCATGAGCCTTATTGGCAACCGTGTGCTCAACGAGGTAATCAACGTGCGCAATACATATTCGCCACGCGACATCATGGACGCGCTCAACCTCGGCATCATCAAGGCTCTCAAACAGGAGCAGAGTTCCAACAACGACGGCATGGATACGTGCCTCTGCCGTGTGGAGCAGGTGTCGGAACACGATTACAGCGTGGTGTTCTGCGGCGCAAAACGCCCCTTGTATTACCTGCCTGTGGGCGCGGAGGAAGTGATGCAACTCAAAGGCGACCGCAAGTCGATAGGCGGCACACAGAAGAAGAGGGGCAACGTACAGTTTACCGACCAGGAAATCATATTGCACAGTGGCGACACGATGTTTCTGTGCAGCGACGGCATATCCGACCAATGCGACCACGAGCGCAAAAAGTTTGGCTCGGAGAGGTTTGTCAACATGATTTACCAATACAGAAACGAACCGATGGAAAATCAAGGCAACCTTTTCTCCAAGGAACTCGACGAATTCCGTGGCAACGAGGAACAGCGCGACGATATTTCCGTTATAGGCATAAAATTTAGATAACAGATGGGCAAGAATTCGTACATATTATCGCAACGTGTGGCACTGATGTTGGCCTTTGTGGCGGCGGTCTTGACGACGCTCCCCGCAGAGGCCCAGATCAGTCAGGAGGCTCTGCGCGCCCACTGGATTCTTACCCTCTCGGAGTATGTTGACTGGCCGGGCAGCGAATCCACCGAGGAATATTCGGTAGGCGTATATGGCACCACCGCGCCAGAATACAACGAACTTGTCAAGATGCAAGCGTCGAACAAAATCAAAGGCAAACCCTTTTCCGTACAGCAGTTTAAGAGGGTGAGGGACGTGCAGCCTACGCACATTCTGTACGTTAACTCCAACTACAACGGCGACCTCGTGGCCATCAGCAACAAACTCAAAACCGACAGCACATTAATAATAGCGTGCGACACCGCCAAGGACAAGAACCTCCAACAGGCATTCATGATAAACCTCCTGCTCAAAGGCCGTGGCAACCAATTCCAGGTGAACAGCGGCAAGGCGGCGTCGGTGGGCATCGACATTTCAGACAAGGTGCTGGCGCAGGGCGGTACAAAAATCGACCTCCTTGGTCTTGTGGAAAACAAGGACAAGGAACTGCAAGAGCGTGAACACTTGCTGATGATGCAAGAGCGCGAACTCGCGCAGAAGGCAAAAGACCTTAGTGCGCAGCAAATACAGAACGACATCGACGAGGAAAGCATCATGCTCAACAAATACCAACTTGAAGACAAGCAACGCGAGATTGAGGAGCAGAAGGAATTGGCGGACAGGCTTTTGAAGGACGCCGAAAGGCTCAAAGAGCAACTCAACAGAAACAACGTCCGCTTGAAGGCGCAGGAAAACGAGATTAAAGAGAAGCAGGATTTGCTCGACGAGTCCACCGAGGAACTTGAAAAGCAGCAAGGCCGCATCCGCGAGCGTGAGCGGCAGATAAGTCAGCACGAGAAGAAACTCCAGGAACAGTCGGGTCAGATAGACACCAACCAGCGCATTATCATATATGCTGCGATATTTGCGGGCATCATCTTGATACTCGTCATTTTGGCGATGATTTCCAGCATTTCGCGTAAGAGGAAAAACCGCCAACTTGCAAAAATCAACGACGAGGTGGATCGTCAGAAAGACCACATCCTCTCGCAGGCGGAACAGTTGAAGCAGATTAACAAGGAGTTGGAAAAACTCTCCATCGTGGCGTCCCAGACGGACAACGGCGTCGTTATCATGGACGACATCGGCAATGTAGAATGGGTCAACAAGGGTTTCAGCAATATGTACGGCTACACGTTCAGGGATTTGAAGATAAATTCCACCGACAGCCTTACGGGTTTCTATGCATCTAACCCCGACATCATGACCATCAAGGACGAGTGCCTCAGCACGTCGGAATCGAGGGTGTTTGAGTGCGAGATAGTTACCAAGCAGGGCAAGAGCATCTGGGTGCAATCTACCCTCACGCCTATCCTCGACGAAAACAACAACATCGCTCGTCTCGTTACCATCGACACCGACATCACGCAGATCAAGGAGCAGGAACAGGCGATTATGAAGCAGGGCGAAACCCTCGCATTGCAGCGAGACGAACTCGCCCAGCAAAACGAGTTTATCTCCGAGCAGAACGCGCATATCAATACAAGTCTTACATACGCCAAGACAATCCAGGACATCGTGATGCCGCTCGAAGTGAACATCACAAAGTATTTCAGGTATTTTGGCATTTTCATACCGTTGCAGATAGTAAGCGGCGACTTCTATTGGTTTACCCGTGTGCCAGACGACCAGAGGCTCGCCTTCACCGCCGCCGTCGATTGTACGGGGCACGGTGTGCCGGGCGCGTTCATGTGCATGATTACCACACGTCTGCTTTCGGAAATCATCGTGGAACACAAGGTGCTCGACACCGCCAAAATCCTCGAAACCCTCAATACCGGACTCGTTGCCGCCCTCAAACAGGAGGAGACCGACAACAACGACAGTCTTGAAATATGTATCTGCAAGTTTTGCAAGACCGACGAACACGACTATGAGATGTCGTTCTCTGGTGCGAAACGCCCGCTCTACATTTACCATGAGGACACGAAGGCACTCGACACCCTCAAAGGCGACCGCAAGACAATCGGCGGCCTGATGTCGAGGCGCAATGCGTTGTCGTTTACCTCCGAGACCATGACGCTGCACAGTGGCGACAAGATTTACATGACCACGGACGGCATGATGAACCAGTTTGACAAAAACAACAAAAAATACGGCAGCGACCGTTTTGTCGCGCTCCTCAAAGAGATTTCGCCCAAGGAACTGCCCGAACAGAAGACCATCATTGAGCAGGAATACGAAAACTACCGTGGCGGCGCGGAGCAAAACGACGACATCACCGTATTTGCTGTTCAGTTGATATAAAAAGATAATTTGGATACACAAAACGCTAAAAAGATATACTATGGCATTAGTAGAAAACGGAAGGGATATATTCGAGACCATGTTTGAAAACAATGTGGTCGTGTGTTACATTGGCCCGTTTGATGGTCAAATCCTTTCGCTGTTGGCTTCCAATATCGAAGATTCCCTGTGGGACGACCCTAAGCGCGGCAAGAAGTTCTTCAAGATTTTTATCGAACTTAGCCAAAACATCTATCTGTATTCCAAGGAGAAGGTGGGCGGACTCGACAAGTCTGCCGGCGTTGGTTTGATAATTATAAAGGAGTACGACGAATACTTCCAATTCATCACCGGCAACATGGTGGATCACAAGGATTATGTGAAACTTACCGACAAGTGCGAGCAGATTTGTGCTAAATCACGCGACGAACTCCGCGAGTTTAAGCGTCAGCAGAGGTCGTTGTCGCGTTCCGATTCGGACGGTGGCAACATCGGCATCATCCAGTCCACCATCCTCAGCGGCTATCCTCCGGCATACACGTTCCACAAGATAGACGACGACAACTACTTCTACATCTTGTCAATCAGGATAGATAAATAGTGAGGTGGAGTTGTGGAATATGAAATTACCGAAAATTTTGCTCCAATTAGGAAAGAAATTTTCGGTAATTTTTTTGTTACATTCCGTCTATCATTACAAATGCCGCCCAATACAGAGGATTTGGGAATTTGGTACGGACGGTCTTTTGCGCGGCGATGAAGGCGGCGCGTTTAGATTGTCCGGCGGTGAGGTTCTTAAAAAACTCTACCATCAATAGTTGCGTGGATTCGTCGGCTACTTTCCAAAGGCTCATTATAATGGTCTGTGCGCCCGCTTTCTTAAAACCGCGCTGCAAACCAAACACGCCTTCGTCCGTTATCTCGCCCAAGCCTGTCTGACACGCCGACAACACCACCAAATCCAATCCGTTGAAATCCAACCTTGAAATTTCTTTTGCGGTCAGTACTCCGTCGTCCGCGCCTTCGGGAATTTCGCTGGTGCGGTTGGGGTCGAGCGTGGAATTTGCACCGGCAAACAGCAATCCGCTGCAACTCAATGATTTGTCTTCGTCGTTCTGCGACACTGACGCATAAAATGAGTATCCGGCGTTTTTGATTTTGCCCTCGTTTTCATAAAAACCGTGTGTGCCGATGTGCAGGATTTTGATGCCTGAGCCAGAGAGGTTTTTGAAGGATTCTTCTGTGGCGGCGGCGTCTGAAAGCGCGTTTACTTCGTAATTTGCCGAGCGGAGAAGTGTGGCTATGGTTTCGGATTCCCATTTGGTGCCTTCGAGATAACCCATGCCCACGCCGCCGCCGCGCAGATTGTCGGCAATCTGTGGAATGTCGCGGAATTGTTGACGGGTGCTGTCGTCTTCGTTCTTCAAATTTTGCCATTCGTCCTCCGAAAGTTCGTATTTGATGCCGCCGTAAGTGGAGGCTTTCTTGTTGGGGTTGATTGTGCGCTCCAATGCAAGTTCGCGGGTGGAGGAGAGGCGGTAAGTGTCGTATTTTTCGGCGAAAATTTTGCCTTTGTCGTCGCTCAGATATTCCACGGCAATGGTGTGGAGTTGTCCGGAGGGGGAGAAATAGACGTTTTTGACGCCTTTGAGGTACTGCGCCAACGGTTGCCAAATGAGGTTGTAAAGTTTTGGCGTGGTGTAATATTCCTGTGGCTTGATGTCCCAAAAAGTGTCTGTATCATAGAGTTTTACCAATGAGGGGGATTCCATGCCTTTTTTCAGCACAAAGGCGGCGTATATTATTTGCTTGGCTTCGGTGTCTTTTATCATTGCAAATTCTATCGCCAAGTCGTTGTCTTTGAGGTTTTTCTGAATGTCGCGCCAAGAGATGGAAATATTCTTTGTGTAGTCGCCGAGAGCCTTGGACGATTCCACGAGAAGGCGTTCTTCTTGCTCTATTGCCATCGATAACGAATCTGCGTCCATTGGTCTTGCTGCAATTGGCATTTGGTTGAGTTGGTCGAGCAGTTCGCGGTTGGCTTTTATCTTTTGGTAACGGTTTGCAAAAATGGTGTCGCTGCTCTGTTCGATTATTTTTTGGATTTCTACTTCGGTGTTTAGGAGCAGTCCCTTCGACAATACAAGACCGTCGTATGCAAGCGCGGCATATACGTCTTTGTACGTAGGCTCTGAGGAAAGTTTGTATGCGAACAACGGAATTTTGTAGTTGTAAAAATTGGAAAATATTTTCCAAAAACCTATGCGGTCGTTGTACGACATCGACGCAAAATTTTGTAGGATGTAATTTTGGGTGCGGGTGAATGTTTGCTGATGATAGTATGAGGATTTTTCATAGTCTTTGTCATAGAAGTAAAACTCGGAAAGGACAGCGTTACTCTCTGTATATTGGTGATGGTGTTCGCCCCATATTTTCTTTTTGAGTTCCAATGCAAGATTGCCATACTTGATAGCCTCGTCAAAATGGTCGGCTTGAAAATTGGTTACCGCGTGGTTTTCCACCAATGTTGCATAGAATGGATGTTCTTCGCCAAAATTTTTTTTGATGATTGCCAACGCTTTTTTTTCTACACTGATTGCGTCGTCAAATTTTTCTATTACGTTATAATATGCCGCAAGATTGCACAACGATACGGCATAATTAGGGTTTTCCTCTCCAAAAGTCTTTTTGAATATTTCTATTGCTTTTGTTTCAAGTTCTATCGCCTCGGTAACGTTTTTAATTTTATACTTAAACATTGCAAGTTGGTGCAATGAAGTGGCATACGAAATGTGTTCTTCTCCATCTCTTTTTTTTATATATTCCATCACAATCTGTTCAAGCCTGATTGCTTCTTTTAGGTTGTTAATGTCCGAATTGTATGATGCAAGATTGTGTAATGCTAAGATGTATTCGGGATGTTCTTCGCCCACTTTTTTCCTTATTTTTTCCACAGCAATGGTTCCGTATTTGACGGCTTCCGTGAAGTTTTCGCCCCTTGAATAAAACGACGCAAGGGCGGCCAGCGACATTGCATAATAATAATCGTCTTCGCCCGATGCCTTTTTTAAAGTTTCTGTTACAATATTGCCAAGCCTGATTGCCTCGGCAATATTGCCAATCAACGAATAATTGTTGGCAAGTTTTTCCAGCGATTCGGCATAGTCAGGATGTCCCTCGCCCAACTTTGCCTTGCGGATTTCCAACGCTATGTTGATTAGCCTGATTGCTTCTGGGTAGTTTGCAATCTGTTTGTAATACTCCGCGAGGTCGTTTGCCGCCGTGGCATAGAGGAGGTGCTGCTCGCCCAACACATTTTTGCGGGTTTCCATTGTGAGAGTTTCGAGCCTTATGGCCTCGGCGTAGTTGCCTTGGTCGTTGGCTTTTTCGGCGAGTTTTTCGTTGCAATCCGCTATTTTCAATGCCGCACGGTGATAGTTGGGCGATTTTGGTTTGAGTTTCGCCTTGTCGAGCGAGTCGCTCTGCATCAAATACGGCAGTGCCTCCTCGTATTTTTCCGCGTCAAAAAGTTGGACGCCTTTTTGGTAGAGGAGGTTTGATTGCTTGCTCTGCGGCGTAGCAATGAGCGGCAGGAGCAAGAGGATGAGGGTAAGGATTTTGCGCATAATAAGATGTATTTTTGTGCGTCAAAGTTACAAAAATTCTTTTGCAATCTGCAATTTTTTGCAAAAAAAATGCTATCCCTCATCCGATTCCTTGATTTCCTCCAATTCGAGCCACCGCGTTTCCTTAGCGTCGAGTTCGGCGAGTAGGGCGTCCATGCGTTGCGAGAGGCGGGTGATTTCGGCGATGTCGGTGGTGCCGCCGGAGAGCAACCGCTCAATCTCGGCTTTCTCGGCTTCGAGGGCGGCGATTTCCTTTTCGAGTTGCTGGTATTCGAGGTTGAGTTTGTAAGTGAAGTTTTTCTTGCGGCGTTCCGATTGATGAGTGTCGGATTTTTTGGGGGCTGACGGCTCGTCGGGTTGTGGCGCGGTTTGACGCTCCTGTTGTTTTTCGTCCTCCTTTTGGGTGAGATATACGGTGTAGTTGCCGGGGAAATTGCGGATGTTGCCTCCGTCCTCAAAAACGAGTAGATGCTCAGCCACCTTGTCGAGGAAGTAACGGTCGTGCGACACCACTATCAGGCAGCCGCCAAACGCATTGAGAAAGTCCTCCAAAACGTTCAGGGTAATGATGTCCAGGTCGTTGGTGGGTTCGTCGAGGATGAGGAGGTTGGGGTTTTGCATCAGCACGGTCATCAGGTAAAGCCTCCTGCGCTCGCCGCCGCTCAACTTCGCCACGGGCGTGTATTGCATTTTGGGCGGGAAAAGGAAGTATTCGAGAAACTGCGAGGCGGAGAGTTTCCTGCCGTCGCCAAGGATTACCACTTCCGCAATGTCCTTGATGATGTCTATAACGCGCTGATTTTCATCGTATTCTATGCCGGTTTGTTGGTAATAACCCGGCACAACAGTTTCGCCCATCTCCACAACGCCCGCATCTGGCTGCAAACGCCCCATTATTATATTAAGGAGTGTGCTTTTGCCGCAGCCGTTGACTCCGCAGATGCCGATTTTGTCGTTTTTTTGGAACGAATACGTGAAGTCGTCAATCAACTTCCTGCCGTCAAACGACTTGCTGATGTGTTTGAGGTCTATGACCTTGTTGCCGAGGCGGTGCGCCGTGCCGGTGGCGATGTCCACTTTGCGGTTGTCGATGCGGCGGGATGCAAATTCCTTGAGTTCGTAAAAACTGTCGATCCTGTACTTTGCCTTGCCGCCACGCGCCTTGGGCATGCGCGAAATCCATTCTGACTCGCGGCGGAGCAAGTTGTTTGCCTTGTCGATGGCGGCGGAGAGGTTTTGGATGCGCTCTTCGCGTTTGCGGAGATAATAGGCGTAGTTGCCTGCATACGTGTATGTTGTGTTGTCTTCTATTTCGATGATGCAGTCGCAAACGTTGTCGAGGAAATACCGGTCGTGCGTTACCATGAGGAGCGTGGTGCGGGTGTCGTGGAGGTATTTTTCGAGCCATTCGGTCATGTCGGTGTCGAGGTGGTTGGTAGGCTCGTCGAGGATTAGCATGTCGGGATGCTCTATCAGCACGTCGGCGAGGGCGATGCGTTTTTTCTGACCGCCGGATAGCGTACCAATCACTTGGTCGAGGTCGTCGATGCGGAGTTTGCCGAGGATTTGGCGCATGTCGGTCTCGTAGTCCCACGCGCCGAGGGCGTCCATCTCGGCTTGCGCGGCGGCAATGCGGGCATGGTCGCCGGAAGCGAGAGCCTCTTCGTAGCGCGCCGACACTTGGGCGAGTTTGTTGTTTACGGTGAGTATCTGTTCGCGCACGGTGAGGCTGTCGTTGAG
>JAEEGL016986623.1_pt1 | contig 22532 bp, 19 predicted proteins | sample 9134231 | NCBI WGS metagenome assembly JAEEGL01 (sample SAMN16246548, study PRJNA631951) | gut metagenome | biome: gut microbiome; feature: rumen; material: fiber-attached | host: Bos | place: Iran: Karaj | collected 2018-10
CAGATGCAATGCGTATGATCAAGCAGGGCGCCGTAAAGCGCGACGGCGAAGCCGTGGCTGATACCAAGCTTGCCGTCAGTGCAGGTGAGGCCGTATGGCAGGTAGGTAAGAGAAAATTCGCAAGAATTACCCTTGCCTAATCCTGAACCGGATTATTTCCGGGACTGCGGATTTGAATCAGTTATCGAATCCCTGCCTCGGAAAACATAATGTCAGACTAAAAAGAAGCAGATACGCAATACAGGTTAATTGCGTGTCTGTTTTTTTTGCCGTTATGCATTGGTGCAGTAATGTATAATTTAATTATGATGACATTGCTGTCCTTTGTGATTTTTATTCCCATTTTTAAATTTGAAATCACAGTCATTAGGTAGGCATAATAATGACATCCGAAGAGAGTCTTTTATTATTATGGAGAAAACATGTCAGACAACTGTGTCAGAAGTCAGGATCCCGGCTTAAATTCAGGCGCGGATTTAAAATTGGTAAAAATAGTGGGAAAGGTGGAGCCGGAGGCCGTAAACTGCGTATCAGCCCCCGGTGGAGACAAAACATCCGATGTTTTTCACGGCTGTGGATTATCATCTTCGGGCAAACAGTCGGCAGAATACTCCGTACCGGATGATATACAGGGGGAAGATGCGATTCTGTTCTATGCCAGGGAGCTTGACTGTCCTCACTGCTCGGCACTTATAGTTTCGGATTTAAAGAATCTTCCCTACATTGCTGATGCCTCATACAATCTTCTTACGCGAACCCTGGTTCTCATACCTAAGGAAGGCTGTTCCGTTCCCGACGATATCACTGATACAGTGAGAAAAACAGTTAACGGCTACGAACCTGACGTTACGGTGGAACGGCTGGAAGACAGTAACGAGTCGATAACCACGGATGAAGGTGACGAGAAACAACTGTTCGGACTGGATTTAAGAATCAGACTGATTACGGGATTTGTCATTTTTGTTGCAGCCCTGCCGTTATTTTATGCCGTTCAGGACAGTATGGCCGTCAGGGTGGTGTCCTGTATCTGTTTTCTTTCCGCATATCTTCTTTCAGGTCTTGAAGTACTCACAGATGCATTCAGAAAAATCCGGGGAAGTTTCTTCAGTGAACAGATGCTGATGACAATCGCTTCACTCGGAGCCGTGGCCATCGGGGAATATCCTGAGGCCGTGGCCGTTATGCTTTTTTATCAGATAGGCGAATATTTTCAGGAAAGGGCTGTTAACCGTTCACGGGCCTCCATTAAAGCTCTGCTGGATATCTGTCCTGACAGGGCGAATCTTGAAACTCCTGACGGAATAAAGGAAATCAGAGCTGCTGATATCCGTATAGGAGACAGGGTGGTTGTGAGACCCGGCGAGAAGGTGCCGTGTGACGGTACTGTCGTAAGCGGTCATGCAGGTGTGGACACCTCGAATCTTACGGGAGAATCCGTGCCGAGATATGTTTCCTCAGGCGATGACGTATATTCCGGATTTATTTCCAAGGACGGCGTAATAACCGTAGAGGCCCGGAAAAAGGCTTCCGATTCAGCAGCATCGGAGGTTATCAGACTTGTGGAGAAGGCCGCTGAAAGAAAGTCCGCAACGGAGAATTTTATCTCGGTTTTTGCAAGATACTATACTCCGGCCGTGGTGGCTCTGGCACTGATAACAGCCCTGGTACCGCCGCTTCTGTTTGGCGGCATGTGGTCCGTTTGGATAGAAAGATCACTGATATTCCTGGTCGTTTCATGTCCGTGTGCTCTTGTCATTTCAATACCTCTTACGTATTTCAGCGGTATCGGAGCGGCTTCACGTTACGGTATCATGGTTAAGGGCAGTAACTATCTCGATGCTCTCGGCAGGACCGGAACGGTGTTTTTTGATAAAACAGGTACTCTTACCAGAGGTACTTTCAGCTTTGCGGGGGTATCCTCAAACGGCACCGTTTCCGATGAAAGAATTCTGCAGCTTGCATCTTCGGCCGAGCACGGTTCGGTTCATCCGATTGCCCGTTCCGTAACTGAGGAAGCAGAGAGAAGGGGAATAGCACCGCTTAAGGTCACTGATTTTACCGAAATTCCTGGAAAAGGCATAAAGGCCGTAATTGACGGCTGTGAGGTGCTGGTCGGAAATGACGGTCTGCTGTGTTCTGAGAACATCAGCGTTCCTGGTCCTTCCGGTTCAGGAACCGTCATTCATGTAGCTTGTGACGGTATTTATCTTGGAACGCTGATAATTGCCGATACGGTAAAGAATGACAGCGTTGAGACCGTCAGAAATCTGAAGAGTCTCGGTATTGAGAGCGTAATGCTGAGCGGAGATAATGAGAATATTGTGGCTTCAGTGGCCTCTGAACTGGAAATTGCTGAGTATCATTCATCGCTGTTTCCTGATGACAAGGTGTCACTCGTTGAGGAAAGACTTAAGCAGAGTCATTCTCAGGGACATGCCGTGGCATTTGTCGGAGACGGTATAAATGATGCGCCGGCGCTGGCTCTTGCAGATGTCGGCATAGCGATGGGAGCCATGGGATCCGATGCCGCCATAGAGGCCGCAGATGCGGTGATTATGAGTGATGAGCCGTCAAAGCTGGTTACCGGGATCAGAATTGCCAGAAAAACACGGACAATCGTCAAGCAGAACATTGTTCTTGCTCTGACAGTGAAGTTCCTGCTGATGATTCTGGGAGCAATGGGAGTAATAGGCATGTGGTTTGCGGTCTTTGGTGATGTGGGGGTTATGATCCTTGCCGTTCTTAATTCCATGCGTATGATTTTCAGGAGATCATCCCAAAGCGTAAACATCCCGCATAAATGATGATTAAGCCCCCGAATTGAATGTCGGGGGCTTTTTTAAGAACGGCTGTTTTGCCGCATATTGTTGAATGAATGCAATCGGTGTAGTCCGTGGCTCAGTCCTATTCCTCGCCGATTTCAATTTTATAGCAGGGCTTGTATTCGTGTGACTGCAGCTTGAAGCGACCCTGATTAACAAAGTCTGCCAGCAGTCGGTCCATGGACTTCATGATGCCGGTATCGCCCCTGATGATGTACGGGCCGTGTTCCTCTATCTGTCTGATACCGAATTCCTTTACGTTTCCGGAAACAATACCTGAGAAGGCCTGTCTCATGACGGCCGCCAGCTGGTAAGGTTCCAGATCCCTGGATATGTTGAGATTGTGCATGTTCTCATGGGTCGGAATAAACGGAGTCTGAAGTATTTCAGGTATGTTCAGCGACCAGTTGAAGCAGTAGGAATCACCTCTGAGGGTACGGTGCTCCTTTACCATTTCCAGACAGTTTTTCACGTGAATTGCCACTTCTTCCGGATCATTGATTATGATCCTGTAGCTTCTTGTTGCCTTTTCACCGAGAGTGCTCTTTATGAAGGTGTTTATGGTATTGAAGTATTCCCTGCTTTCCTCGGATCCGGTGAGAACCACAGGTACCTGCTCGTGCCTGTTTTCAGGCAGCATCTTGATAGAGAGAACGTACAGAAGCTCTTCCACTGTCCCCGGACCTCCCGGAAATACAATGATGGCATTACCGAATCGTACAAAGGCTTCAAGTCGTTTTTCAATGTCAGGCAGAATGACGAGATCGCTAACCATGGCATTAGGCGGTTCAGCCGCAATTATTGACGGTTCGGTCAGTCCCACAAAGCTACAGGTGCTGGAATTCTGCTTGGTCTGCCCGAAATTGGCCCCGACCATCGGAGCTTCCATTATTCCCGGACCGCATCCCGTACATATATCCAATTTGCGCAGACCAAGCTGAATGCCTACGTTGTAGGCATAGTCATACTCCTGATCGGTAATGGAATGTCCGCCCCAGCAGACAACGGTGTTAGGATTTCTTCCGGCGTGAAGAATGTTTGCTGAACGCAGAATGTTGAAAATTATGTTGGTTATAAGCTTGCCGTGGGACAGGGAAGATTCATCCATTCCGGTAGGCAGAATATGTCTTGGTGACACCGTGCTTATTTTTATTATGTCCCTTAGCACTGCGTAGAGATTGGTCTGAATGGAGGTGATTATCTCTCCGTCCACGAATGCGGATTTGGGCGGATTTATAAGTTCAAGCTTAACACCGCGTTCGTTACGTATCACGTTAATGTCAAAATCGGCGAACTTCTCCAGAAGTTCCTTGGCATTATCTGTCTGAACACCGCTGTTAAGAACGGCGAGTGAGCAGTTCCTGTAAAGATCATACAGTTCGCCGTAGGCGTTATTGGACAAGCTTTCAGCTTCAAGCTGAGAAAGTAAAGCCATCGCGTCAGGTGGCTGAATAACGGAAATCATGTTTTACCTGCCTTTTCTGTTTATTATTCTTGTGAGTCGTTTTACCGGGGGCATTCCGTACGAATATGACGAAAAATGCCGGCAAGAGACCGGTAAACATGGATATATATTTATAATTCTATTGGATTTCAGGGGTGAATTGAGAATTTTATGGCTGAATTTTGACTGACGGCGTATTTATCCGGATATGATAACCGGTTCTGATAAATATACCGTCAGTCGGGAACTTGCTGCCGATACTGAAAAATCAGTATCGGCAGAGGAGGCCTGCAGAATCGTCAGATTTTTTTCAGAATGCTGAATTTTCTTTTCAGTTCAGACATCATGACTGCCGTTTCCCTGTCGGCCGGTTTGTAGTGAATGTTGAGATAAAGTGCGTACATGTCGGTGAATACGGCAGCATACGGACTGTTTTTTTCCGTAAGAATGCTGCTCAGATGTCCGTACGTATGCCAGATTTCCACGGCCTGAGGCTCATTCTTCAGAATTGCCTTTACGGCTTTTCTCATGATAATGAGTTCAGGAGCCATTCTGATGCGCTTTTTATCTCCTGACGTAAGCATGATGATTGCGACATATGCGGCAAAGGCAATAAGAACCAGTCCGAGAACTGCGGCGATGCTTCCTTTGAACAGGCTCTGCTGTCTTTCGGAGTCGAAGTTAAGAATGAACATGGTCCATTGCATGTCCACGAATTCTCTTATTCTGCCCAGAGAGTTTAACAGACCGCCTTCTGCTCTTATGCCGTTGCTTGCTCCGATGACGGATTCTCCCTCGCTTGTGTAATTCCAGTTGGCGATGAGTGCGGTCGGATCAAATTCAATCCATTTGTGGTTCACATAGGCCTCAACCCAGGCGTGGGCATCATATTCCCTGAGTGTCACATAGTTTTCGTCAGCGTTTACTTCGCCTCCCATGTAACCTCCGACCACGCGTGACGGGATTCCGGCCATCCTCAGCATGAGTGCCATGGCGGTGGCATAGTGAACGCAGTATCCCTGTTTGCGATTAAAGAGAAAATCGTCAAGAAAGTTTGCCTTGCCGTATCTGCCGGGGGTCAGTGTGTATCTGAAGTTTCCGGAAGAAAAGAAAGTAAGAATTGCCTGAACCTTCTGCTGGTCGTTTTCTGCATCGGCGGTAATCTGTTTTACAAAGGCCTGTGTTGATTCATTGTTATATTCACTGTAGTAAAGAGTATTGTCTGACTGTCTGGTGCCGATTCTTTCAGTCTGTGGAGATTTGTCGGGCAGGTAGGTGAAATGATAGTACTGTCTGCCTGAACTGCTGCTGCTTGTCGTGTATACGTCCGTTGACAGGTAGAATACCCTTTTCATGTTTGTGTATGAATATCTCAGAGTTGGAATGTACGGGGTTCCTGTATTCTCAAGAATGATGTCGTAGTCTGTTGTTGCGGCAACCGGCTGCGGCTGGGCTTTGCTCGTCGGCAGATATTTATATAAATCGAGTGTCTGGCGTTTCTTTCTGTCGTCGTCTCCTTCAGTCCACCCTTCGGCACTGTATTTTTCGTAAACAAGTGCTCTGAAGTATCTGGAGTTTGGAATGTTGCCGTGGAATACGACGCGGGCAACCAGTTTATCTGATTTGGACATGTCTCCCAGTCCGTCGATGTTCAGGGATGAGCTTATGCCGGTCTGGGTTTTATCCATGTTGGGAATGACCCAGAAAGCTCCGGTTCTAGGAAGAACCAGGAACATGACAATCGTGACGGGAACGGCAGGAAATATAATTTTCAGCAGAAGCCTGAGATCTTCTTTTACGGACTGCACGTGGGTAATTGAGACAAATGCCCAGATTATCATTATGCACATCACGATAACGTAGAACATTACATAGAACTGATAGTGGAATATGAGCGGAATTATGGTCAGGAACAGCAATGCGCAGCACTGAACATAAAGATCACGCTTGTTTGCATATTCCAGAAATTTAAGAGAACATCCCATCATCAGAAGACTGATGAATGTGTCGGCAAGATTCGGGGTAACTGCGGCGCTTACCGTCAGGACAAGTATACCGATAAATGAAATAACCCTGATGTAAAATCTGTTCAGCGGCTTAATTACGTGCGTGGCACTCATGATTCTGAGTGCAATTGCGGCAATGCAGATTACAACGACACCGATATATATGTGAAATATACTCATGAGGGAGCAGGTGACGAAGATGCTGCCCATTATTATTAATGATTTATTGTCAGTAACAAGCATAAATTACCTCTGAGTTTTATGAGGTCGGCTGGTACAGTGCCAACTCTCTCAGAATTCTCTGCCGGTGCTCGGGACCTGAATCAGGAGTAATGAAAATCTCCCTGAATCTGAAGCCGAACTGAATATTTCTCTGAGACAGATCTATTACCGCATAGGTAAGCATACTGATCTGTTCCTCAAGCTCCCTGCTTTTAATGCTGGCTTCCGTGAGATACATGTCCATGGCATCATCTGCAGAAAAGTCTTTGACCATGAGTCCGCGTCCAAGGGCAAGCTGTTTCCAGTCGATAAGATTGATGGGGTCCCCCGGTGTGTACTTTTTAAGACCGGAGATCTCGTCTCGTCCCCGGCTGTTGGATGACCTGTGTTCGCTTCTTGAGGCAGAATTTATGCCCGTCTCTTTCTGGAGCATGTATTCACAGCTGATTATCTTAGGGTAGACAAGAATCATTTCCTCAAAGAAACAGTAGGAAAAACCACGGATAAGTCCAAGCGGATAGGTAGATTCCATTCTAATCACGGGAATTTCGAAATAACCGCGCCACGGACACGGGCATGTGAGCTGAGTATGGTGCCCGGACTTAACGTCTTCAATAAAAATATCCGGGCCGAGTCCGGTCATTACATGCATTTCCCTGGTGACGTGATCATGCTTCTCATTCTTCATGTAGAGGGGAATATATATGGAATCTCCTGCGTGGATGTTGTTTGGCGGATCCATGTAGGACACGCTGAGCCCTTTCATGTTCTCATAGCTGTAATATACGCTGGTTATCAGAACCGAGAGCGCAAACAACGCCACGAACAGCACCAGGTTGTTTTCATAGTTCAGACCGAAGCCGATCATCACCACGCACGTGACGATAAATATTATTCCGCTCTTATTAGGCAGAAGATAAATGCGTCTTCTGGTAAGTGCGTCTCCGCTTCTTACGGCCCAACGTTTTTTGCTTGCGTAAGACATGGTTCCGAAAGTTTCCTCAGCTAAACGTTAGGATTAATCTTATGCAGTATCTTGCTGCTGAAGGTGTTGGAACTCAGGGTGGCAAGATTACCTTTTCTCAGTCTGTGCTCGGCTACGTGCGGGAATACTGTCTGAACGTCATCCGGGGCAACATAGTCACGTCCGCGGGCATAGGCATAAGCCTTGCTCACTGCAAGGAGAGCCAGTGCGGCGCGGGGAGAAAGCGGATTAGGAATGTCCGGATCCCTTCTGGTGGCTTCGCACAGATCCATGATGTAGTTTATTATGGCATCGGAAGCATAGACGTTTTCAGCTTCTTCCTGCATTTGTATGAGTCTTGTTCCATCTACCAGCGGCGCCAGATCAATAGGTTTGCTTTCCCGTTTTAGGATTCTGATTTCCTGTTCTCTTGCGGGGAATCCCAATTCGATACGCAGGGTGAATCTGTCAAGCTGTGATTCAGGGAGCGGGAATGTTCCGGCCTGATCCAGCGGGTTCTGAGTGGCTATTACGAAAAACGGCTCGTTAATTTTGTGGGTTTCTCTGTCAAAAGATACCTGATGTTCGGCCATGACTTCGAGAAGCGCGCTCTGGGTACGCGGTGAGCCTCGGTTGATTTCGTCTGCCAGCAGCATGTTGGTAAATACCGGCCCTTTGTGAAATTCAAAGACATGATTTATTTCATTGTAAATGTTGGCTCCGAGCAGGTCTCCCGGCAGCATGTCGGCCGTGAACTGTACTCGCTGACATTCAAGTCCCAGAACCTGAGACAGGGCTCTTGCCAGTGTGGTTTTGCCCATGCCCGGAAGATCTTCGATTAGCAGATGACCTTTGGCCAGGATACAGCTTAATGCCAGTGTTATCTGTTTTTCCTTATCCAGAATGACCGTGGATACGCTTTTAATGATTTCTTGACAGTTGTTTGCCATTCGGAATCTCCTGCTGTATTGATGGGCAGACGCTTGTCTTAGGTGAGGCGGCTGCATAATTGTTCTGTGATTAGAATGCTCACTGGTTTTATTATAGTGATTATACGGGCATGGAGGAATGAATTGATGCTGATTTTGCTACATGAAAAGAGTCTTTGTCGGTAAAAGTGTCAAATGCTCTTGATTAAATAGTGATGACAGAAAAATTTTTCTCCCTGAACGGGAGAAAAATAAAAAGGATGTCTAAGAGTACGCATGATTAAGTGTATTCACGGGCTTATGATAAAGTCCGGTGAATACGGTTATGCGGCAATTGAAAGATCATCAGAGACGTAAGCAGAGTCTTCTGTTTTTTCCTCTTCATTATCTTCTACAATCGTCAGGGTAACGGCATGCAGACCATTATCGGTCATCTGAGCTGTATATAGAACAGGCTGCCCCGGTTTGAGCGTTCTGTAGCCGCTCATTTCAATGGCGGTGTAGTGTACAAAAACGTCTCCGTTGCCTTCGGCCGGTACGACAAAGCCAAACCCTTTGGCATTATTAAACCATTTTACGGTACCTTTTAGCATACAGAATGCCTCCATTTAGTGTAATAAATAAAAAATACAAAATTGGAAATTCAAAATTCAGAATAAAAGGTCGAATTATTAACACGACTGATAATGTAGTAAAGCAAGTAATGTGCCATTTATAATTGTTTGGGCTAAATTTGTTTCGTAAAAATTTATCGAAAAATAAAAAATTTGAAGTTCGACACATGCGTATATCAGAAAGAGCCTGATTGGTGTTGAGTATCGGGAATTGATAGATGCATTAATGAGCGTCTAACAGCATTGGTTATATGTTTTCAGGACTACGGGATAATTTAATATTCATGAAAATTCAGAATATATGTCTGTTTATGGAGCGATGCTCACTAAAATAGTGCAAAAAATCTGTTTTAACGTAAAAAAAACAGAAGAGAACATGTGTTTCATCAGAACCTTTATCTGCATTCTTTTGGGGCGTGCCTGAAATGGGAGAGCGAAGGTGTGATTGGTTACAGATATAATAAAAAAAGAACCGCACCGTAGTTAAACGGTGCGGCCTCTGAAAATCAATGAGTCACGTATTAAGTGTTTTTGGCGATGATTCTTTCCAAAGTCTTAACACGTTCTTCAAGATCGTAGACCTTTAATTCCAGAGCCTTGTCTGCAAGCATGGTTCTGGTGTTTGCGGCCTGTTCGAGAACCTTTTCTTCATTGCCGGTCTGTTCGCCCGGTACCTGAGTGCCGGTATAGGAGCCTGATAACATGCCGAACTTGGCGGCGGTTTCAACTACAGCATTAATGAAATCATCACTTCTTTCTATGATTTTCTTTTCAAGAATTCTTAAAAGTTTGTCGTCTGCACTCGAACCACTTCCTCTTGATTCATAGGTGCTGATTGAAATTGCAGCCATATCCAGATGTTCTGCTAAATTTTTGGCGGTCACAAAACCTAAGCCAAGTCTCCATCTTTTGTATAATTCCGGACTCATAATATTTCCTTTGATGTGTATTCTTTATTAGCAATCAGACTAGATAGAATAGTTAGACACTTCGGTATTATTAAGTGCACAATTCTTTAAGTAATCAACATTTTTAGCCCGCAGCATGGCCGCGTGTCTGAAAAGGTCGTTACTTTTTTCTATGTTTTTAGGAACACCTTTTCCCGTATACAGACAGTAGGCCATCAATGCACAGGCATCTCCGTAGTCTCTGTCCGTCTCAGAAGCTTTCTCAAGGTAGGACTGGAGGTGAAACACGCATTCATTGTAATCCGGCGTAATAGGGGAATTATGAACTGATGTTCTTCTCTTTTTAGTGGCGGGCGTCTTTTCAGTGTCCGCAACGTTACCGGTCCTTCTGGCTCCTTTTTTTATTATGTTTTTCTTCGCACTGACATCATCCGCATTCATTCTTCCGTAAGTTCTCGTGAAGTATTCACTGAGTGAATCACCGAAAAAATTAATTACGGCAAGGAGGTAAATGCACTCCTGATAATCGTTGCGTATGGCTCTTTCACTGAAGTACTTGGCCGCATTTACGTTGATGTTTGTCCCCAGTCCTATAAACCTCATTCTTGCGAGATGAGGCAGTGACGGCGCAAACTCGGCGCTGAGCAGCCTTTCAAAAAGGGAAAAAGCCTTGTAATATCTGCCTTTTTTCAGACATCTTACGGCTCTGAAATAATTCAGAAAAATTCTGGAAAAACGGAAGAGATCAACCCAGTAGGTGGCGAGCAGAATGCAGACGCACAGCAGACTCTTGACAAACAGATTGTCGCTTACGTTCCCATAAAAGCCGAAAATTGCATAAATCAATCCGAAGGACGTTAAGGTTTTTATAATAAATAAGAACATAATCTCCCCCGGAGCGTTTTATTAGCGACTGCGGAAAACAATACGACCCTTGGTTAAATCGTAAGGGGTCATCTGTACTGTAACTTTGTCGCCGGTCAGAATGCGAATGTAGTTTTTACGCATTTTTCCTGAGATGTATGCCATTACAACGTGGCCATTCTCAAGCTGTACTCTAAAAGTGGTGTTTGGGAGGGTTTCAAGCACAACCCCCTGCATTTCAATATTGTCTTCTTTGGACATGCTTATTAAACTCTTATTATTTTTTAATATTAAATAAATTATATGTGGTGGTATTTTTCAGATCAGGATGTTTTTCCTAATCAAAAATTGAGCTGAATTGTACAATCTTTTTTATAAATTTGCAAAGAAAAAAGAGAAGTATCTCTCACTAAAATCAGTTTAAATATAAAAAAATGATAATGTTTTTCAGAAAAAATTTCCGCTGTTTTTTATTATTTGGTTATATTTTAATCAATAAAGAGCCGTATTTTAGGTTTTAATCGATCGGATTCCGTCCGGTAAGGTACTGATAATCACTGTAAAATCAATGTTGTGACGCAGTGATGCGGTTCGCATCTGTTTTCTGTTGTTTTTCAAATCCGGTAACTGTCACAACCGGTATTTTTCCGGTTTTATGCACCTTGTGGTTGTATATTTTTTGAACTATATCATAAGACACAGCTACATAACTTTTAAATAACTTTCGAATAACTTATTATTATTATCTTATGTGATTAATCTCTAGTAACATTCACCGGGTGACACAAAGTGTTAGAGTAAACCGTGCGGAATAAAGTAAACTTGCATGGATAAAGGGATAATATTCGGATTTTCCGATGATTCCCTAAGCCGGAACGCTGCAGAGCGGACAGGCTGAAAAAAGGACAAAAAACGGAACGACCTGATAAAGGTTTCCGATTATAAATATAAATAATAACTGGGATGAAGCAGTGCCTTGCATGTCGGTATCAGTTCAGAGCCATATTGAGAGTTTGGAATTGCTGCGCTGGATCGAACTTTAAAAAGAGAATTACCGGTTTTTCTGAGAATCTCTGATTGGGATTACTGGGAAGACTGTTAATTAACGGAAGAACGGAATCTTTCGTCAGGACTGCAGGTGCAGGATTTTAAGGGTGTTTGAAATGCCAAAACCAAAAATAGTAACGGCGTTAGGTATTATTGCGGTTCCGCTTGTAATACTGTATGTTTTTCTATTTGTTTTACCGGGGCTTTCCTTTATGAGGGGGACTGATTCGGTTCTGGATCGTAAGTTTACCACCGTCGATGCGGACAATAATGTCAGGGAAAAGCCTTACATCGATGAGGCCTATCTGAATGATGTCGCTCGTAATCAGATTGCCTTTCAGCAGAAAATCGCCAGAAATGACGTTTATTATCATGATCTCGACATCAGGGAAAGAATCAACAAGAATACCGAATTCTATCCGATTGAGGCTTCTGATCCTGATGAACTCCGTGAGAAGATTGTGATGTTTGCGCCGGAAAACGCTTCAACCGGTAAGAAGAGCGTGACTAAGGTAACCTATGGTGTGGATTGGAGTCTTGAGACACGTCAGGAAGAAGGTGAATGCAAATTCTATGGTGCCAATATCGTAACCAGCGTGACCATGATGGTTCCAAAGTGGGTTGGTATCGAAGGACAGTCTGATGACGTCAAGGAACAGTGGAGCTCGTTCCTCACAAGCGTTTCCAAATATGAAGCCACTCATAATCAGATTATGATTGACGTCAGCAGAGACATCGCCAACAGAATTCGTTTCATTCCGAAACAGTCTCTGTGTTCAGATCTCATTGAAAAGGTTAACGTAATCGGTAATCATGGTCTGGACCTGGCGAAGGAAAAGATGAAGAGATACCGTTACGAAACGGCCGGCGGCAGATATTTTGGAGTTAAGATGCCGGCTTTTGCCCGCAGGGATTATGTGGAATCGGTAGAAACCGAGTAATAATGCTTTGGGTTTCCGGATGGTTTCTACTGACCGGAACGTTAACTGAAAACACGGAACGCAGTAATAATAAAAAGACAGCATAAAATTACAGAGGTCTGACCGGAGAGTCCGGTCAGACCTCTGTGTTTTGTAATGCGTACGTTCGGATTCTGTAAGAATTTTCTGTCGGAAACGAAAATCATGCTTTTGCGACTAATTCAGAGGACTGTCGATGAAACCTGAGAGCATTTCCCTTTTTCTGCCGAAACCTTTGCGTTTCACAAGGGTAAAGCCGGCTTCCCTTAAATTATCTCTTACCTCACGGCATACCGTGAATGTCGCAATGTTTGTTCCTTTGGAACTGAGCTCTGCAAGAATCTTCATGCTTTGAACCGACCACATGTCACAGTTGCTTTTCGGGTTGAATCCGTCAAGAAACCATGAATCTACGGGACGATCCGTACATACGGAAGAGTAGCAGTCAGTAATGTCTCCAATCATAAGCTGCAGGGTGAATTCCGGATTGATCTCATACGTATTGAGTCCTGTGAACAGTTCTTTTGATGAAAGAGCCTCAACAAGTTCCATGCTTTCCTTTCCGATGATAGGAAAACGGGAGTGAGCTCTTTTCATTACTTCCGGGCTCAGCGGATATTTTTCCACAGAGAGAAAAGTCACGTGGGGCAGGATGATTCCGCTTCCTGTATGTTTTTCTTCTTCCTGAAGTCTTTTGTGGAAATTCATCAGTGTGAGCAGGTTCAGTCCGGTGCCGAAGCCGGTCTCTCCCACAAGGTAATCTGAGACGGGGGATGACTCCCCGGACTGTGCCCTGTTTCTGAGACGTTCTCTTAAGTCACATCCGTCTACGAACACATGCTCTGATTCCTCCATGCCTCCGCAGTCGGAAAAGTAGACGTCGTCGAATTTCGTACTTCTCGGTTCACCGTTTTCGGTGAATTCTATCTCCGTGAATTTCACAACTTCATGAGGCAGGGGAGAGTTTATGTTTATCATTCTGTCTGCTCCTTTAAAAGAATATGCGTGATTATTGATCATTTTGCGAAAATGAAAAAGATGTCGTGAACGTAATTGCCATTTTTGGTACATGGTGTATGAACAGTATGCATACGGATGCGTATGTAACATTTTTGGAAAATGACTGCGACCTGATGTTTATGGGGTGGAGGCTGTTTTAGATATGTGACATTGCCTCAACTGAATTTTCCCATAACCTGCAAAAATATACTATAATGTTTCCGAATGTTGAATGTCGTCAGATGTTCTTTAGTTTGTTGGACATAAGTTTTTAGCAAGGATTTTGAACCTTTGTGCATACCGGCGGTCTTAATACCGTCAGTTATGCCTCAGGCAGAGTAGAAAATCCAAAAAAGAGATATATAAGTTATGAGAAGAGCAGTTATTACCGGTATGGGAATTGTTTCCAGTATTGGTAACAATTTGCAGAATGTTCTGCAGTCCTTAAAAACAGGAAAGTCTGGAATTTCCTTTTCCGAACAGTTTAAGGAAGCAGGTTTAAAGTCAAATGTATGGGGAGCGGTTGATCTCAATCTCGATGATCTGATTGATCGCAAGGTTAAGCGTTTCATGGGAGATGCTGCAGCCTACGCATATCTTTCCATGCAGCAGGCAATTGAAGATTCAGGATTAAGCGAATCCGAAGTTTCAAATGAACGTACCGGTCTTATCTGCGGGTCCGGCGGTGCATCAAGCAGAAATCAGGTTGAAGCATGCGATACCTTAAGAACAAAGGGTATCCGTCGAGTAGGCCCTTATCAGGTTACCAGATGCATGGGGTCCACAACCTCAGCATGTCTTGCAACTCCTTTTAAGATTAAGGGAGTTAATTACAGTATCAGTTCAGCGTGCTCTACTTCAGCACACTGCATCGGAACCGCTGCGGAACAGATTATGCTCGGAAAGCAGGATGTTGTTTTTGCAGGTGGCGGTGAAGAGCTTGACTGGAGTCTTGCCTGTCTTTTTGACGGTATGGGAGCTTTAAGCACCAAGTATAATGAAACTCCGGAAAAGGCTTCAAGAACCTATGACGCCGATCGTGACGGCTTCGTTATTGCCGGCGGTGGCGGTATGGTTGTTGTTGAAGAGCTGGAACATGCGCTTGCCAGAGGTGCGAAAATCTACGGCGAACTCGTAGGTTTCGGTGCTACCTCTGACGGCTATGACATGGTTGCTCCTTCAGGGGAAGGTGCCGTAAGATGTATGAAGCAGGCTATGGCAACTTCAAAAAATCCTGTTCAGTACATCAATACTCACGGTACTTCAACAAAGGTGGGTGATACTAAGGAACTTGAGGCAATCAGACAGACTTTCGGTGCTGATGTTCCGTTCCTCAGTGCGACTAAGGCCATGACCGGTCACAGTCTCGGTGCTGCCGGCGTGCAGGAAGCCATATACTCATTACTGATGCTTAACAATAATTTTATTGCTCCAAGCATTAACATTGAAAATCTTGATCCTTTAGCGGAAGGTCTTCCGATTGTTACTTCAGCCAAGGATATTGAGCTTGAATGCGTGATGTCTAACAGCTTTGGTTTCGGCGGAACCAATGCCTGCTTGATTTTCAATAAGTATCACGGTTAACGGAATGCCGCGGCAGCGGCAGTTCAGAAATTGTTTATAAAAATCAGGGGAAATTTTTTTCTTCTGATTTTTTTATGTCGGAGAATTTAAAATGGGCGACATGATTAGACTGGATAAATGTCTGACGCTAAATTACGGTCTCAGCAGAAAAGAGGCCGGAACGGTCATTCGTAAGGGCCGGGTTTCCGTTAACGGTTCCGTCGTAAAGGATGCTGCCGCCAAGGTGAGTGCGGAAGATTCGATTGTCTGTGACGGTGACGGTCTTGAAGTGGTAACTGAGGAACGTAAAAGATATTTTCTGATAAACAAACCGAAGGGCTGCGTCTGTTCCAATGATGATCCCCAGAATCCAATTGTTCTTACGCTGCTCGAGGGGGAGGCCGGAGGTCTTTTCTGTGTCGGCAGACTGGATCTGGATACGGAAGGGCTTCTGTTCATTACTGATGACGGTGGTTGGGCTCATCGCATAACCTCACCCAAAAAGTCTCACAGTAAAACTTATGAAGTGTGGCTTGCAGAAGACTGCCCTGAAGAAAATATCAGACTCTTTGCCGAAGGCGTAATGCTGAGAGGTGAAAAGTATGCCACCCGCCCGGCGGTTCTTGAAATAATGGAGCCGAGACATGTACTGCTGACAATTACCGAAGGCAGGTATCATCAGGTTAAGAGAATGTTTGCAAGTACCGGAAACAAGGTGGTGGGATTAAAGCGTATTGCCATCGGAGACATCAGGCTTGATGAGGATCTGCAGCCGGGAGAGTACAGGGAACTGACTGCTGAAGAAATTGCAATGTTCTAGAAAAATACGGCAATAAGGCATGATTCTCAGTAATTATATCCTGTTGCTGTACAATGAGAATAGGTGTTGGTCCAGGGAGCTTATATGACTTATGTTCTTCCTATAGTCATGATTGTGATTTTTAACATAATCTATCACATCTGTTCAAAGTCGGTTCCTGCCGGTGTCAGTCCCTTTTTGTCACTTGCGGTAACGTATCTGGTGGGATTCATTCTCAGTATTATTATTTTTCTCATTACAAGAACCGGAGAGGGTGTTGTTTCCGAACTGGGCAGGGTGAACTGGGCTGCTCCGGTGCTGGGGCTCTCCGTGGTGGGGCTGGAAGCCGGTTTTATCTACGCCTATAAATACGGATGGGAAATCAGTCGGGCGTCACTCGTACAGAGTTCCTTTCTTGCAATATCCCTTATTTTTGTCGGCTTTTTTCTCTATGATGAACCTCTGACGTGGAATAAGATACTCGGGGTTCTGGTCTGTATAGCAGGTCTTGTATTAATTAATCTCTGATTAAAAGTGAAACAGATGTTCAGAAATTGGGGGCGGAAAAACAAAACCCGTGAATTATGAGCGAAGCAGATTCTACACGCCGTCGTCAAAACATGCTTACGAATCGGGTTCAAAAACGTCGTGTCGTACGGATTAAGGCTGTCTGAACTTTTTTATTTACGCAAAAATTCTGGATCTGAAAACAAAGAAAACCGCGCCTACCATGCATATGGCAGCCCAGAGATAGTCCCAGTTCCATTTTTCTCCGAAGAGCAGTATTGACAGAGGAACGAAAACCGTAAGGGTAATGACCTCCTGAATGATTTTCAGCTGACCGACGGTTAAATATTCATGGGCATAGCGGTTTGCAGGAATCATCAGGGCGTATTCAAACAGGGCTATCATCCATGAAACCAGGATTGCCACGTAAACCGGTTTTTCTGCAAGTTTGCTTAAATGGCCGTACCATGCGATGTTCATGAAAATGTTGCTCAGTATCAGCAGACATACGCTTCCCAGTACAACCTTGATTTCCATCATGATAATTCGTTTCCTTACGGCTACCTGTGAGCCTTAACAGCTAAAAACAACCTGAGTGCCGGGGAGGATAAAGCGGTTATCCGTAAACTAGCCCCTCAACAGAACATGCATTCTATCACAAAACGTTTTCGCCGATTGCTTTTTTTACGGAGTTAAAAATCTTCAGATAAATTTGGAGAAATGTGTTGAATTTTGAAAAATTACCCCCATATAGCTAGATGTATGTTTTGTTTTGGTTTTTAGGAGACGTATTTTATGAGTGAACAGGAAAAACAGCAGGATATCAATGCTGAAAACGTGGATGAAACCGTTGCACAGCAGACTCAGAATTCCGAAAGTCAGGAAGTGAAGGCTGAAGAAGCCGCAGCTGCGCAGGCTGAAAACACTGAAGAACAGGATGCCGAAGCGGAAAAGATTGAAGAAGAAATTGCTGCCATGGCTGCCAAACTGACTCCGGAAGAGTTAAGGGGTGAACTTCTTTCTGCCAGACTTTCCATCAGACAGCTCCAGAATGAAAGAAAACAGTTAAAATCTGAGTTTGAGAGAAAGCAGGCCGCTCTTCAGATTGAAAAGGCTACCGTAATGGCACAGTATGACGAATACAAGAAAAACGTAAGTGCCGAACAGGAAGACAAGCACAAGAAACTTATGGAAGTAACCCAGAAGAAGCTTGCCGAAGCCATTGCCGCCAACGAAGAAGAAATCAGCCGTATCAGAACCAGATGTGACAATGAGATTTCCAAGGCGAAGAGTTTTGCTCTTGAGGGCTTTGTAAAGGATCTTATTCCAAGCATTGAACCTTTGGAAAAGGCTTTGTTTTACTCAGATCGCAACAATCCTCAGCAGAAGGATCTCATAGAAGGTCTTGAAATGACCATGGAACTTATTCTTAAGGCCATCAGCAAGAACGGCGTTGAAGTTATTGATCCTCTTAATCAGCTGTTTGACCCTAACTATCATCAGGCCATCCAGCACATCCCTAATCCGGCAGTTCCGGCCAATCACGTAATGGGAGTTATTCAGAAGGGATATGCGCTTAACGGTCGCCTGCTTAAGCCTGCACTCGTAGTTGTTTCATCAGGAAATTAAAAAAATAAAAAAAATTTGATTTTAATCTTGAATTTGAAAAACTAGGCATTATTTAAATTAGTGTAGAGATAAGAAAGCCTCCGGAAAAAACAGAAGAGAAAGTTGTGAGGCTTAAAGATTTAAAAATAGGAGTTAGAAAATGGGTAAGATTATTGGTATTGACCTCGGTACTACCAACTCATGCGTGGCAGTATACGAAAATGGTAACGCTCGTGTTTTAGAAAATGCTGAAGGTCATCGTACCACTCCTTCAGTTATCGGTTACACCGATGACGGTGAAATTTTAGTGGGTGATGCCGCAAAGCGTCAGGCTGTAACAAATCCAAAGAATACACTGTTTGCAATCAAGAGACTTATCGGTCGTCGTTTTGATGATGTTGAAGTTCAGCGCGATATTTCAATCATGCCGTTCAAGATTATTAAGTCTCCAAACGGTGATGCCTGGGTTGACGTAAAAGACAAGGGTATGGCACCTCCACAGGTTTCTGCAGAAGTTCTCAAGAAGATGAAGAAGACTGCTGAAGACATTCTCGGTGAAGAAGTTACCGAAGCAGTTATTACCGTTCCTGCATACTTCAACGACCAGCAGCGTCAGGCAACCAAGGATGCCGGCCGTATTGCAGGTCTTAACGTAAAGCGTATCATCAACGAACCTACCGCTGCTGCAATGGCTTACGGTGAAGACAAGGTTAAGGGTGAAAAGAAGATTGCTGTATACGACCTTGGTGGCGGTACCTTCGATATTTCAATCATCGATATCGATGAAGTTGACGGTGAAAAGACCTTCGAAGTACTTTCAACCAATGGTGATACTCACCTGGGCGGTGAAGATTTTGATAATCTCCTCATCACTTACCTCATCGATGAATTCAAGGCTACCAACAACATCGATTTACGAAATGATATTCACGCTTTACAGCGTCTGAAGGAAAGTGCTGAAAAGGCTAAGATTGAACTGTCATCCGCAACTCAGACTGACGTAAATCTTCCTTACATCACTGCCGATGCTACCGGTCCAAAGCACATGAACATCAAGCTGACCCGTGCTAAGCTCGAATCTTTGGTTGAAGATCTGGTTCAGAAGTCTCTGATTCCTGTTCAGACCGCTCTTAAGGATGCCGGCTTAACCGTTAATGATGTTGATGAAGTTCTTCTGGTTGGCGGTCAGACCCGTATGCCTCTGGTACAGCAGGTTGTTTCAAAGTTCTTCGGTAAGGACCCTCGTAAGGACGTAAATCCTGATGAAGCCGTTGCCGTAGGTGCTGCAATTCAGGGTTCCGTACTTGCCGGTGACAAGAAGGACGTGCTTCTTCTCGACGTTACTCCGTTATCACTCGGTATTGAAACTCTCGGCGGCGTGATGACCACTCTGATTGAAAAGAATACCACTATTCCTACCAAGAAGAGTCAGACCTTCTCTACCGCTGAAGATAACCAGCCTGCAGTAACCATTCGCGTACTTCAGGGTGAACGTAAGCGTGCCGCAGACAATAAGTTACTCGGCAACTTCAACCTTGAAGGCATTGCGGCTGCTCCACGCGGAGTACCACAGATTGAAGTTACCTTCGATATCGATGCTGATGGTCTGATTCACGTAAGTGCCAAGGATAAGAACACCGGTAAGGAACAGCAGATTACCATTCAGTCTTCATCAGGTCTGTCAGAAGAAGAAATTCAGAAGATGGTTCGCGAAGCTGAAGCTCACTCTGCCGAAGATAAGAAGTTTGCTGACCTGGCAAATGCCCGTAACCGTGCCGATGCCGTAATTCACTCTTACAAGAAGCAGATGCAGGAAAACGGTGACAAGATTCCTGAAAATGTTAAGACCGAACTTAACCAGGCAATCAATAACCTCGAAAATGCCGCACGCGGTGATGACCTTGCAGCCATCGAAGATGCTGAGAAGAAGCTTCAGGAAATTGCCGGCTCCTTAGCTCAGTATGCACAGCAGGCTCAGGCCGGTGCAGGTGCTTCAGGCGCACAGCAGCAGAGTGCCGGCGGTAACGCCAACAACGGTGCCCGTGACGCTGATTTCGAAGAAGTTTAATGGCATACAGGTAAAACCTGAATAACGGATAAAACGCCGTTATATGAATCTAACGGACACTGTCAGTAGACAGAGTCCGTTACTTGTATGTTATGAATAAGATTAAATTAGGGAATTGACTTTTATGGCTGAGAAGCGTGATTACTATGAAGTGCTTGGCGTTGAAAAGAATGCCGATGATCAGACTATAAAAAGGGCCTTTAAGCGTTTGGCCATGAAATACCATCCGGATCGTAACAAGGAGCCGGGTGCGGAAGAAAAGTTCAAGGAAATTAACGAGGCCTATGCCGTATTAAGTGACCAGCAGAAGAGAGCTGCGTATGACCAGTACGGATTCGCCGGTGTTGATCAGAATCAGGGCGGCTTCGGTGGCGGCTTTGGCGGTGGTTTCGGAGGATTTGACTTCGGTGATATCTTCGGTGATGCCTTCGGTGACATCTTCGGCGGTGGCGGACGTCGTCGCAGCGGTCCGACCGTGCAGCCTGGAGAGGATCTTCAGATTCAGGTTTCAATCACCCTTGAGGAAGCCGTAAAGGGAATCAAGAAGAAGTTTAAGATTAACAAGCATGTTACCTGTGACTGTTGCCACGGAACAGGCTGTGAAGAGGGTTCATCAACCAAGGAATGTCCTACCTGTCACGGAGCCGGTGCAATCCTGAAGGGGAACGGCATATTCAGAATTCAGGAAACCTGTCCTACCTGTCATGGTAAGGGTAAGATTTTTGAAAAGCCTTGTAAGAAGTGTAACGGTGAAGGCAGATATCCTGGTAAGCAGGAGGTTGAGGTTGACATTCCTGCAGGTGTTGATGACGGTATGAGAATGACCATCCGTGGCGCCGGTGAAGCCGGCAGAAACGGAGCTCCGGCCGGTAATCTCTTCGTGTTCATCAGGGTTAAGCCTCATCCTATTTTCGAAAGAGAAGACATGGATCTCTACGTTGATGTGCCAATCAGCATTACCACGGCAACTCTGGGCGGTAAGGTTGAGGTGCCTACTCTCGACGGTAAGATTTCACTTACGGTTAAGGAAGGCACACAGTCCGGTACCCAGCTGAGAGCAAAGGGTAAGGGTATTCCTTCAATTCACGGTTCTGCAGTGGGCGATCTTTACTGTCGAATCATTGTTGAGGTTCCTGTAAATCTTAACAACGAACAGAAGGAACTGCTGAAGAAGTTTGATGATTCAATCAACGGAAAGGGCTCCAAATCCTCAAGCAATCTTCCTGGGGTAAAGGGGTTCATGGATAAAGTTAAGGCATTCATTGACGGTTTCGCGGATCCGAAAAAGAATAAGTAATGTCCGACGCCAAAAGTTGTGAGGGACATACAGTTATTTAATTTTTATCATGTTAAAATAAAGTAAATCCGCTGGCTGTAATGCCTGTTCATTAGACGCTGCGGAACTTTACGATAATATAATAGTTCATGGGTCAGCTGCGTACAGCGGCTGATTCAATTTTTTTTATCATTTAAAAATAGGGGAACATAATGGATAGAACTCCAATGACCGTTCAGGGGGCAGAAGCCATCAGAAAAGAGCTCGATTTTTTAAAGGGCACTGAACGTCCTCGTATATCAGATTTAATTGCTGAGGCCAGAGAACACGGTGACCTCAAGGAAAATGCCGAGTATCATGCCGCAAGAGAAGCTCAGGGCATGTGTGAGGCTAAGATTAAGGATCTGGAAGCACAGTTATCAACTGCTGAAGTAATTGACATTACCAAGGTAAAGGTTGACGGTGAAAAGAAGGTTGTTTTCGGGGCTACCGTTAAGCTTGAAAAGGATGACGGTACTGAAATCACTTACAAGATTGTCGGTGAACATGAATCAGACGTTAAGAATGGTCTGCTTTCATTCAAGACTCCTATTGCCAGAGGCCTTATGGGCAAGTACGTTGATGACGAAGTTGAAATTGTTACTCCTAAAGGAAAGGTAACCTACTACATCAACGATATTCTGTATATCTAGGACAGTCCGGATTTTAGGATCCGTTATCTGAATTTTGTTATCTGTGAAATGAAAGGGAGCCTCGGCTCCTTTTTTGTTTTGAGATTGAAAAACAATAAACAGTAAGCGTATAGGCAATTAGGGTTATTCATTTTCCAAAAACAACGCTTTAAGATGTCACCGTATTTTACGGAGATAATCTTATGACTAAAACACATCCAAGGCATCAGCTGTGGCTGAATCAGTATTATGAACAGCAGAG
>JAEEGL015646201.1_pt1 | contig 22531 bp, 26 predicted proteins | sample 9134231 | NCBI WGS metagenome assembly JAEEGL01 (sample SAMN16246548, study PRJNA631951) | gut metagenome | biome: gut microbiome; feature: rumen; material: fiber-attached | host: Bos | place: Iran: Karaj | collected 2018-10
AATCTATTTATACTAGTTCCTGGGTTTTTAAATTGTCTTGCTATTATTTCTGATTCTGCTGCTTCAAAAACTGATTGTGCTTGTGTTACAAATGCTTTCTTTTTTGAATCTCCAAACATTTTTATTATATTTGGCACTGCAAATACTACTAATATTGCTAATATTGCTATTACAGCTAGCAATTCTATTAATGTAAAACCTTTCTTATTCTTCATATACACTTCTCCTATCTTATAAATCTATTATATAATAAATTATAATATTTTTAAATATATAAAAACCACAATTTACAATTGTGGTTTTGCATTTATTCACCTATCTCATATGGAGTAGTAAATGATCCGTTTCCGGTTATTGAAGAACCAATATTTGGTGATAAGGTTATTACTGGACGAACACCAAACGAAACAGAAACATTTGAACTGGATTTTATGACACCACTATTATCTATATAATTTATATAACTATATGTTGAAAAAGAATTTGGTGAACTTAGCCAAAAAGTTTCACCGGTTGTTCTGGCTGAATTATTAGAATTAAGATAAAACTCTGCTACTGTTGGTAATCCTATTGGATAATTTAATTTAGCTTGTGCATTACGAACGCTAAACCTATCCTTAACGTTTGAACATCCAAAATTTGATTGAGAACTTCTTGTGTTAAACAGTAATGAGGCTTTAACTATATTACCACTATTTGACCAACCACTTAAATTATCAACACTTCTATCATTGCAGTAAACTGCATCCTGATCTAAATAACTTTCATAGTTTTTTAATTTAATTCTATACCAATTTTCAATTAATGCTTTTATTGTAGAATCATGGTTATTTTCAGTATTTGTTAACATTTTTGATACTGCATCTTCAACTTTATCACCATTTTTTAATTCTGTATAATTATATTTATCACCTGTTGAGTTTATATAATAATAATATCTTACTTTTCCACCTGTACACGTTGCTGATGTTGTATTACATGTATAGTGATAGTTATTTTCTTGCCCAGTACTACTGCTATATGTGTGTGTTGAAGTGTTGCCATCAGTATCTTTTAATACATAATTAGTTCCATTCCAATATACATCATGTCCCATAATAACTCCATCTGTTGGCTCAGTAGTTCCTACCGTTGCATATAAAGTATCTCCATACTTATACCCGCTATATGCAAGAATTATTGAATTAGAATTAAATGGGGATTTACCTATTTGAGCATTTTGAGTATTTCCTATTGTATATGTATTATAATATGCTCTACTTGCATTGGTTAAATGAGGCGAATGAAGAAAATATAGAGTAGTACAAGTCGATGTGTTTTCTGCTTTGCATGTATATTTTCCTACTAGATTTTTATTAGTACTCCAGTTATCTTCTTTAGGATTTACTAAAGTAAAACCATTTGAATCATATGTAAATGAATCGGAGTACATATAATTTGCTGGAAAGGTATCATTTGCTCCGGCAGTACCTATTATACCAAGATGGGTATCTGTTGTAGATGGACTCTTACAATAGCCATTTGAATCAGGGTCACCATTATATATTAATCTTACCCCACCAGTATCTGTTGTTCTAAGTATTTGCCAACAAAAACCAGCAAATTTAACATTTATTGAATTTAATAATCCTTCAACATTAGATGCTGCGTATGGCTTTACATAATATATTGTTTCGGTTCCTGTCTCACCATATGTATCATTTGAAGAACCAGAATATGTTGCAGCATAATCACCTGTTTCTGCCATTTCTTTCATTGCTGTATAAAGAGGATTTTCTGTAGCATCTAATTCTGCAGTACCAGAAGAATTACATGAAATTGTTTTTGAACCTGTTCCAAATTTTGTATCATCGCTTGTATCTATTTCTGAAATCTGTGAAACATCATCATTTATATACCAGTATTCACCATTTGTTATTGCAATTGATTTTATTTTTCCATTTTCTACTTTTATACAATACTTTAAATTATCTGATTTTGATAAATCTAATTTATCAGAATCATTTTCGCTATAAAATCTTCTTATAGTTGTTGTTGGATTACTTAACTGTTTTGATATTAAAGCGGTTTCTGCCGTTTTAAAAACAGATTGTGCCTCTGTTACAAATGCTTTCTTCTTTGAATCTCCAAACATCTTTATTATATTTGGTACCGCAAATACAACTAACAATGCTAGTATTGCTATTACAGCTAGCAATTCTATTAATGTAAAACCTTTCTTATTCTTCATAATTAACTCCACCAATTATATTCTATATTTAATTATATAACTTATTTATAATCTTGTCTAGTATACATATTAAACAAAAAACGAAGAAGAATTTTATTCTTCTTCGTTTATTTCTTGTATAATCGATTCAATTTTTTGAGCATACTCTATAGATTCATCATATATAAATCTTAACTCTGGAGTATGTCTTAAATTCATTCTTGAAGCTAGTTCCTTTCTAAAATATCCACTTGCATTATTTAAATCTTTTAATATTTTTTCTCTATTTTTATCATCTAATGCTGTAAAGTAAATCTTGGCAAAACTTAAATCATTTGTAACTTTTACATGTGTAATAGTTACTGTTTTAAAATCTTCATCTTTTGCTTCTCTCAAAAGTAAATCGGATATTTCTTTTTGCATGTCCGAAGCAACTCTAACGCCTTTTAAATTCATTATCTTTTCACTTCTTTCATCTCATATGCTTGAATAATATCATTTTCTTTTATATCATTAAAGTTTTCAATTGTTATACCACAATCAAACCCATTTTTAACTTCTTTTACTTCATTCTTTTCTCTTTGAAGAGATTTTATTTTACTATCAAATACAATTACGCCATCTCTTATTATTCTAGCTTTAGAACTTGATTTAATTGTACCACTTATTACATGAGAACCAGCAATCGTTCCAACTTTTGAGAATTTAAATAACTGTCTTACTTCTGCTTCTCCAAGCGTTACTTCTTCATATTCTGGATCTAGCATACCTTTCATTGCTGCCTCTATTTCTTCTATTGCTTTATATATAATATTATAAAGTCTTATATCAACATTATATCTTTCAGCTATTTCTTTAGTTTGAGTTGTTGGCATTACATTAAATCCAATTATTATAGCATTTGATGCATTAGCAAGTATTACATCACTTTCAGTAATTGTTCCAACTCCGCTTCTAATAACACTTACTTTTACACCTTCTACATTTATCTTCTCTAAATTATTTTTAACTGCTTCTTCAGAGCCTTTAACATCTGCTTTTAATACTATATTTATTTCTTTTTTACCTTCTTTTATATTATCAAATAAGTCATCTAATGAGACTGGTTTTCTTTCATTCTTTTTTAACTTTTCATTTTCAATTCTTTTTAAAGCAACTTCTCTAGCTTGTTTTTCGGTTTCAAAAGCCATAAATTTATCACCAGCAACTGGTACATCATTTAAACCGGTTATTTCTACTGGTGTAGAAGGAAGAGCTTCAATTATATCTTTACCAGCATCATTTTTTAAAGTTCTTACTTTACCAAAAGTTGTACCAACTACAATTGGATCTCCTAGTCTTAGAGTTCCTCTTCCGATAAGTAGAGTTGTTACTGGTCCAACTTTCTTATCAAGTTTTGCTTCAATAACAGTACCTGTTGAATAAGCATTCGGATTTGATCTTAAATTTTGCATTTCTGATAAAGCTAAAATATTATCTAATAATAAATCCACACCTTCGCCAGTATGAGCACTTAATTTAACGAAGATTGTATCTCCACCCCATTCTTCAGGGTTAAGTCCCATTTCAGCAAATTCAGACATTATTCTATCTATATTACCAATACCTTTATCTATTTTATTAATTGCAACTATAATTGGAACACCAGCAGCTTTAGCATGATCTACAGCTTCTTTAGTTTGAGGCATAACTCCATCATCTGCAGCAACTATTATAATAACTATATCTGTTATTGATGCTCCTCTTGCTCTCATTTCAGTAAATGCAGCATGTCCTGGTGTATCTATAAATGTAATCTTTTTACCCTTTTGCTCTACTTGATAAGCACCAATTGCTTGAGTAATTCCTCCTGCTTCACCTGATACAACATTAGTTTTTCTAATATAATCAAGTAAAGTTGTTTTACCGTGGTCAACATGTCCCATTATTGTAACAACTGGTGGTCTTTCAACTAAATCTTCTTCTGAATCATTTATTTCATATTGTTCAAAATTAGATATATCAGCTGATTCTTCTTTCTTTAATTCTTTATTGTATTCTAAACAAATTAATGCTGCATCATCAAAAGAAATTGATTGATTAGCGGAAATCATTAATCCCATCATAACTAATTTTTTAACAAGTTCTGCGGCACTCACATTTAATAGATTTGCTAAATCATTAACAGTCATTCCTTCTTTATATAAAACAACATTATCTTTTAAAGTTTCAACATTACTTTCTAATTTTTGTTTATGCTTATATAAATTCTTTTTGTTTTTTAAATACTCTTCTTTTTCTTTAGAATTATCTTTTTTCTTTATTTTTTCTTTCTTTTCTTGTGCAATATTTAAATTAGATTCTTCAAGCATACTTTCAGCTCTATCTTCAAATTCATATTTATCCATTAAGTTTTCATCAACTTCAACTTCTTTTTCCTCTTCAGTTGTAACACTTCCACATATGATATCTAAAAGTACGATTGCTTCATCATCAAGTTCATCATTTTCACTACTTACATTAATATCATTATCTTTTAATATTTGTATTATAGTTTTAACATCTTTATTAGATTCTAATGCATAATCTTTTACTGTCATATTAAGCACCTTCTTTCTTTTTTATATTCTTTTTAATAATTCTTCATATATATTATCATCAACACTTACATCTAAGTTTCTATCTAGTATTTTACTCTTTTGTGCTTTAATTATTACTTCTTTATCTTTCTTTAAGTAACAACCTCTTCCATTAGCTTTATATGTATCATCAACAAATACATTTCCTTCTTTGTCTCTCACTATTCTAAGTAATTCTTTTTTAGGAAGTCTTTCCTTAGTTAAAGCACAACATCTTAAAACAGGTTTATTCTTCATAACATCACCTATTTTTCATTAATTTCTTTGTTTATATCTTCTAATGTTTTAATATTTATTTTAACCTTTGTAAGTCTACTTGCAAGTTTGATATTTACTCCTTTTTTACCAATTGCAAGTGAAAGATTCTCAGTATCAGCTATTACTAATGCTTCACTATCTGACATCATTGAAACATTTAAATTCTTAGCAGGGCTTAAAGCGTTTGCAACAAATTTTTCAATATCGGGATCATATAAAATCAAATCAACTTTTTCACCATTTAATTCTTTTATAATACTTGCTATTCTAGTACCTTTTTCACCGACACAAGATCCAATTGCATCAACTTTTGAATTGGTTGAGTAAACAGCGACTTTACTTCTAACGCCAGCTTCACGAGCAATTGAATGCATCATAAGAGTTCCATCATTAAATTCAGGAATTTCTAATTCAAATAATCTTTTTACAAATCCATAATGTTTTCTTGAAAGCAAAATAAGTGGTCCTTTAGTAGTATTTTCTATTTTAGTAATATATACTTTAATACTATCACCCATTGTTAATTTCTCACCAGGGATTAATTCACTTTTAGGAAGAATTCCTCTTGATTTGCCTAAATCTACATAATAGTTTTTAACATCTTCCATTGCTAGGAAACCAACCATTAATTCATTTTCTTTATCTTCAAATTCTTTCATAATTTGATTTCTTTCAGCTTCTCTTAATTTTTGAATAACAACTTGTTTAGCAACAGAAACCGCAACCCTATCAAAATCTGCTGGAGTTACTTCTTCAATAATTTCATCCCCAATTTTATAATCTCCTAATTCTTTTGCATCATCTAATTCAATAAATGCATTTGGATTAATCTCTTCAGCACCTGCTTCTATTTCTTCTTGAGTTGGAACTACTATTTTATCTACAACTTCTCTTACTTTATAAACTCTAATATTACCAGTATCAGTATCAATTACAGTTCTTATATTAGCTGTTTCATTAAAGTTTTTCTTATAAGCAGTAGATAGTGCACTACTCATTGCATCTATTAAAAAATCTGCGTCTAAATTCTTTTCATTAACTAAAACATCAAAAGCTTTTTTAAATTCTTTAGCATTCATTATTCTTCAACTCCTTTACTACATACATCAATTACATAATCATCAAGATTTAAATCAAGATTATCAATAATTGGATTTACTATTTTCATAGCTTTTACACACATATTAGAATCAACTGTCTCATCACTATCAATAACTATGAATAGTGTCTTTTCACCATCTTCTTCTCCAAAGTGAATATTATCAATTTTAATATTTTCTTTTAATAATTCACTTTCAATTGCTTCTCTAATTTTCTTTTCCATATTCCTCCCTTAAATATTAGTTAAAGGAGTGGGAAAACCCCACTCCTTTCAAATCAACCTTATTATAACAAAAGAATTATCTAATTACAAGGAAAATATTATTTTTCTCCACTAATATATCCAGTAAATTCTTTTACCAATTTTACTTCTATTTTATCTTTAGATAAATCAATAGTATTATACTTCACTCTGTTAACAGCATAGTCTTCGGGTTGTTGAATAAAGTGTAAAACATTATTTACAATAACAGGTATTGTATAAATTTCTTCCGCTTCAGGAGTTGGACTATAAAATGATTTAACAAGGTTATTTTTATATACTGTATTTGTTTTATCATAAATTGTTATTGTATTAAAGTCTAATCCACAACAACCGTAATTATGAAAAATATAATATTTACCAACTTTGTAACTTTTTTCACTATTTTCTTTTTTAAAATTTTTAAAAGTATCATCTAAAAACTGTTTATCATCAAGCACATCATAGTGTTCTTCTTCAACAAGCCAATTTTCTATTGATACCTCATTATTTATTTTTAATGATACACGGGTACAAATAGAATACTTATCTAAATATTCTTCACAATTATACACAAAAGTGTTCCCATTTTTTTCTTTATTTAAATTTTTAAAATTTGTCTTTATCTCATCCGTACTTAATAATTCATAAAACCCATTAAGCAAGACACTTTCTTCATCAGATTTTTGTGGAAAATCAATTTTTTCTCCAACTAAGTCAGTTGATGTTTCAGGATTTACAACTGGTGGATTATCTACTGGAATATTAGATTTCTCTTCTCCTTTAAAATGATTTATTCCATACCATACCAAAAGCCCTACTAAACATGTACCAATTATTGTTAATATTACTATCAATATTGGTGACAATCCTTTTTTCTTTTCTTCCATACTTTATACCTCTTTTCTATTATCAAGTATACCACGTTTATTATTATTATGTTTTACATATTTTACATTTACAGTGTAAATTATTAGAATTTATATATTTTTAATATTTAATAAATTAAAATAAAAAAATACATATAATGGAAATAAAATTATACGTATTTTTTATACTATTAAAACTCTAAAGTATCGATTTGCATCACTATATTCACTATGTTAATATGACTTAGACACATCTTAATAGAGGTTAGTGTGTGCTCCTTTATTCTATAAAAATAAAGGAGGTGATGATTTATGACTAAACATGATATTCAATTCTTTATTATAATCATCCTCTTGTTTGCTTTAGTATTTATAGTACTATTAGTTAAATAAAAAGCACACTATCCTTGAATGGGGATAGTGTGCGCCACAAAACGGAGCACACCTACTCTTTAAGGTGTGTCCTTTTTTATTATATGAAGTTTCCTTCATTAGATACATTATATCAAAATTAGTATCTAAAATCTACTTGTTTTATTGAAATTTTCTTGCTCTTTAGGAATATATTCTATTCCAAAAAATTTGTTTGTAAATTTTTCATATTGTTTATTTATATTATTTTTCATTAATAGGTTCACCTATTAATAGTTTATTCTTAAATATTATAAATATTCATTTAAACTAGTATCTTCTACTTTATTTAATTTAATAATATCTACATTATCAATTGCTTCTTTTAATAAAGGTTCAAAATCATACTTTGATTCTTCTTCATAAATAATTTTTAAATCAGGATTAATAACTGGATGCTTAGGAACAAATACTGTGCAGCAATCTTCATATGGAAGTATACTTGTATCATAAGCTCCGATTTTCTTAGAAATTGTTATTATTTCTTCTTTATCAAAACAAGCAAGTGGTCTTATTATTGGATAATTTGTTACATCATTAACTGCTCTTATTGAAGTTAATGTTTGAGATGCCACTTGACCCACTGATTCACCATTTATAATTGCTAAAAATTTATTCTTTTTAGCAACCCTTTCAGCTATCCTATACATCATTCTTCTCATTATAGTTATTAAATAATCTGGTTTTAAATTCTTATATATTGCTTCTTGTATTTTGGTAAAATTAACTACATAAAGTTTTCCGTGATCATTATATTTTTCAAGTATTTTAGCAAGTTCTATAACCTTATTTCTTGCTTCAAGACTTGTATGAGGGAGAGACTCAAAATAAATATAATTAAGTTTAATACCTTTTTTAATTGAAAGATAACCAGCTACCGGTGAATCTATCCCACCTGATAGCATTAAAAGCCCTTTACCTAATGTCTTTACTGGATATCCTTTTAATCCCTCATATTTATCTAGATAAAGATAAGCAGAATTATTTCTTATTTCTATCTCTATTTTTATATCAGGATTATGTATATCAACTTTTAAATTATCATATGTTTTTAATATTTTGGACGCAACTAATCTATTAAAATCCATACTTGTTATTGGGTAAGATTTATCACTTCTTTTAGTTTCAACTTTAAAAGTTTTATAATCTTTATCTTTCAAAAAACTTACTACTTCGTTAGATATTATTTCTTCATCTTTATCTAGTTCTTTAACTTTAACTATTTCATAAATACCAAATACTTCTTTAAGCTTATTTATAATTTCATTAGAATTATCTGTATATATAAACATTCTAGATAAGTCACTTTTTATTTCATAGTTTATTCCATTTAATTTACTTTCTATATTTTCTTTTAAAGTCTTAATAAAGAAATTTCTATTATCTTTTTTTAAATATAAATCTCCATATTTAATAAGTATTACTTCCATATATTACTTCCTTAATACTTTGGATTTTATTTCATATTCTTTATATCCATGTCCAACTTGAACAGTTACTTTTGATAAATCATCATATACTTCGTAAACGGATTTTCTAGCTTTTTTATCCCAATCCCAGTAACCAACATCACAAGAAGTATAATAAGGATCATACATATTAACTATAAATTTACCGGGACCATAACCTTTATAATCAATTTCATCATTTTCTGCTTTTTCATTTTCATCCAATATTAATTTTAATCTTAAACTTAAGAAATCTATTTCATCTTTAAAAGATTCATCAGCATTATATACTCTATCATACTCTTTTGATCCTCTTTCTAATAAATCTAATAATTCTAATGCACATATTTTTGTCTTTTCTTTACTTTCCATAAACCCTCCTATTTTAATAATAAATCATCCCATGTTTTATCAAATGCATCTAAAAATTTATTTATATCATCCATACTTGTTTTATGAGATAAACTTATTCTTATTGTAGATGTACTTCTATTTTTATCATCTGAAATTGCACTTATAACAGTACTTTCATCTAAAGATGAACAAGCTGTATTTGTTGAAACATAAACTTCATATTTTTCTAATGCTCTTACAAATGTTTCTGATTTTATTTTCATTAAACTTACATTTACTATATGTGGAACTGATAATTCATTTGAATTAATAATTATATCTTTATATTTACTTAATCCCTTAATTAATGCTTTATTTAATCTTTCAACATGCTTAATATTACTATCTAAATTATCATTTATAAGTCTCATTGCTTTAGAAAAAGAAACTATTAATGGAAGTGCTGGTGTCCCACCTCTAAAAGGAGTATTCTCAGTTAATCCATATATTAATGGTTCTATTTCTAAATTTTCTTTTTTATATAAAACTCCAATACCCTTAGGAGCATATATTTTATGAGATGAGAAAGATGCAAGGTCTACATCTGATAAGTATATATTAGTTTTTCCCAAAGCTTGTGTCATATCACTATGAAATATTGTTTTAGGATTCTTTTTATTAATTATTTGTCTTATTGTTTTTAAAGGAGCTTTAAATCCAGCTTCAGAATTAACAGCACATATACTTATTAATATTGTATCCTCTTTAATTTTATTTTCTAAATCTTTTAAATCAATTTGACCATTAGGTAATAGATTTACATAATCTATTTTAAAGCCAATAGTTTTTAAATAGTCCATAACATCTAATACACTTTTGTGTTCAAGATATGATGTTATAATATGTTTTCCTCTATTAGCATATTTAAATGCTACTCCTTTAATCGCGGTTGTATTTGATTCAGAAGCACCGGATGTATAAATGATTTCTTTAGGTTTTACTCCTAAAATATCACTTATTTGTTTAGTTGCTTTTATAAATAATTCTTTTGACTTCATACCTAGTGTATGAATACTATTAGCATTACCAATAAATTCTTTAGTTACTTTTATATATGAATCTAATACTTCATCATCTACTGGAGTAGTAGCTGAATAATCTAAATATACCATACTATACCTCCCCTATAACAGTTAAAATAACTGGTCTACTTTCTGTTTCTTTATATAAATACTCTCCTACTATTTCTCTAACTTGAGTTCTTATATTATTATAATCGGCATAATTAGAATTAAATGTATTAGTCTTTATTATATCAATAGTCATTTCTTTTATCTTTTCAACAACATCATTTTCTTTAGGATATATAAATCCTCTTGTTGTTATTTCTGGACCAACTAAAATATTTTTATTCTTTTTATCAAGAGTAGCACATATTAATACCATTCCATTAGAACTTAACATTTCTCTATCTTTTAAAACTAATCCACCAACATCTTCAGTACTTTTACCATCTATTAAAACATCGTCTACAAATATACTTTTATCACTTTCCACTAATTTACCATTTTCAATAGTAACAAAGTCTCCATTTTGTTTAAGCAATATATTAGATGGTTTTATTCCAACTCTTTCAGCTAAAGCACCATTTTCAACTTGATATCTATATTCACCTTTAATCGGCATATAGTATTTTGGATTAAATAGTTTTATAAGCATCATAATGTCTTCAGAAGATGCATGATGTCTAACACTTTTTTCTTTGGGAATTAATTCAATATTTACTCCTTTAATAGCTATTTCATTCAATAGTTTAACAACAGTTTTTTCATATGCATCATAACTTGGTTCTGCAAAACATATTGTATCTGTTTTTTCTAAAGTAATAAATTTATCATAACCATTTACTATTCTTCCAATATTTGAATATGGTGTTTCTCTATCATTACTTACTATTATTACTGCATCGGGATCTTTTAAATTAGTAAGATCCCCTATCATACTTTTAGGAGCATCTATATATCCTTCATCTATACTCATATTAACAATAGTATGAAGTTCTTTACCCATAATAACTATCTTACGATTAGTTCCCTTTACTGCATTAAATATTTCTTGAATAGTATAAATATGCAATGAGAGAACTGTAAATATAATTCTACCTTTATTTTTATCAATTACTGATTTAAAGAATCCTTCTAATTTATGATTAGGAGAAGTATGACCCTTCTTAGATGCAAATACACTTTCACACAAAAGACATAATACGCCCTGTTTACCTATATAAGCAATTTTACCAAGATCCATATCATAATAGCCTTTCATAGTAGGATCTATCAAAAAATCTCCCATATAAATGATACTTCCATCTTTAGTATTAACGCTATAACCAACAGCTTCTGGTGTTGAATGAGTTACACTAAACGGAAAAACAGAAAATGTTTTAAAATCAATTTTCTTGTGTATATCAATAACATGAAGATTTTTAATTTCAACATCTTCTTCCTTAGCATCCATTTCTATAATTTTAGATGTATATTTAGTTGCGTAAACATTAATATCAGGTATTTCTCTAATAAGGTCTGTTAAAGCCCCCATATTTTCTCTATGAGGATGTGTTATAAAAAGACCTAAAATTTTATCTTTGTTATCTTTTAAATACTTAAAATTAGGTATTACATAGTCTACTCCATACATTTTATCAGGAGCAAATTTAATACCAGCATCAAATATTAATATTTTACCATCTATACTTATTGTATATATATTTTTACCATTTTCATTAAGGCCACCCAAAGCCATAATATTAATTTTACTCATAATATCACCCTTTCAAAATATATAAAAGTTCTAAATAGTAATCATATTATAACAAATTATTAAAAAAAAATAAAGATATTCATCTTTATTTCTATTATTTCATCCATAAAAAGTACATTAATACTAAACCACCTATTATAAATAATATATCAACTAATATTCTCAATTTTCTGCTTTTTATTTTTTCTAACATATATATACCTCTAATTAATTCTATCATAAATCTTTCAAAAAGAAAACGTTATATAACTTACTTATTAATTTGAGATTAATGAAATGTTTTTAAATATATCAACTATAACTATATCATAATTAATTATTATCTCAATAGCATACTACCACATGAAGGTTTTAAAATAAATATTAGGTAAAAGGAATCACTCTTTTAAATATTAAAGCATAAATTATAAGTGAAAAGAATAAAGGGGTGGATAAATATGAATAATAATAGTAGTAATACTTCAAATAACTGCTGCAACAACTGCGTTGCTGAAATATTGCAAGTTATAAAAGTTCTTCAAGATAATGCATGTCCTGAAAATTGTTTAAACTCTTGTGATAGACCTGCATTAGGTGGTGGAACAGGCTCTGTAATGTTTAATACTAGACCAATTATGCTTTATACTTGTTCTGGAAATGGAGTTCCTTGGACTATGCCTACGACTAGAGATGAAGTTGGTGTACAAAGCAGTGTATTTAGAGTTGAAAAAATTAATGGTTGCTGCTGTACTTTTAGGGTTTTAGCTCCTAATCCAGATACAGAAAGTGCTTATCCATATGTAAGTACTGATTCAATATTTACAATGGATGTAGGATGTATGTGTTGTTTAAGATGCCTAAATGATACATATGTTGAGTGCTTATAAAAGAGTTCAAATTTGAGCTCTTTTAATATGTAGTATTTTTATTTGTTTTATAGTATAATATTATTAGGTGATAAATATGTATTGGCAGTATTTAATTATATTAGTTATATTAATTATTATTTCATTAATTATGGTTAAATTAAAAAGAAAAGATTTTTCTCTTGAAATAAATAAATTAATACAATGCTTAGGTGGTAAAGATAATATAATTGATGTTGAAGCTAACATGTCTAGATTAAAAGTCACTCTTAAAGATATGACTATCGTTGATAAAGATGGTATTCAGAAATTGGGTGCTAGAGGAATCGTAGAAGTTGATAATCAATTAAAAATTATATTTGGAGCAAATTCTAAAGAATTAAAAAAATATATAGTTGACTTAAAGTGATAAATATTATCACTTTTTTTCTTTTTTCGACAAAATTCGACAAATGTATTTGATATCATTATTTTGAGGTGAAATAATGGTATTTTTTATTATTTTGATAATAGATATTATGTTTATACTACTACCTAATTTACTATATATTATTTATGTTGTTAATAAAAAGAATTTAAATAAGGATATTAATAAGATAGTCTTAGATCTTTCTTTATTAACATCTACATTTCTAATAATTATATTTAATAATATATATAGCAATCAAATAAGTTTAATTATAATTTTAGTTATATTTTTGTTATCTTTAAAATATAAACGAATTATGGTAAGTATATTAATATCTTTAATATTTATTGAATACTCTTGTTGTTTTATAAATTTTGATTATAGAGTTATAATACCATTTATTTCAATTCTTTCTTTAAACTGTATTTTGAAAAATTCTAAATATTATAATGCTATTAATCTATTTTTAGTATTGTGTTTAACTGTATTTATACCTACAAATATGGTTAGTCTAATTGTTAATACTATAATGCTCATTATTTCTTATATAATAGTAAATATTTTAAATAATGAGTCTTCTAAAATATTAGAGCTTCAAAGTATTTTAAAAGATTATGAAAAAGAAAAGAACTTAAAAATTTCTATTTTTAAAATAACACATGAAATAAAGAATCCTTTATCAGTAGTTAAAGGATACTTATCTATGATAAATATAAATAATCCGGTTAAAGCTGAGTCTTATTTAAAAATAATTAATGGTGAGGTTGAAAGAACCCTTAATTTATTAAATGATTTTATGCAGTTTAGTAAAATTGAAATACATAAAGAAAGGGTTAATTTAAATGAACTATTTAGTGAAGTAAAAAACATTCTAACACCATTAACTAGTGATAAAAAAATTAAATTGGTATTTAAAAGCAATAATATAACCATAAATATTGATTATAACAGAATAAAACAAGTATTAATTAACATTATTAAAAATAGTATAGAATCAAGTAAATTTGGCTCATCTATAAATATAACTTCTTTTGTAAAAAAAGATTTAAACATAATTGTTAAAGACTATGGAATTGGAATGAATGGAGAAACATTAAATAATTTGTTTATTCCATTTAATACAACAAAAGAAAAAGGAACAGGCCTTGGTGTATGCTTGTCCAAAGAAATTGTAGAAGCACATAATGGAAAAATAACATATAGTTCCTGTTATGGTAAAGGAACTACTGTTAAGATAGTGCTTCCGATTAATTAGTAATAATATGGATAATAATTATTATATCCATAATTATTATATCCATAATTATTATATCCATAATTATTATATCCGCCATAATATGGGTATACTGGTCTTGGCCTATATGGATTAAATGCAGCATAAGTTACTCCGCCAGTTAAAGCGCCTAATAAAAATGGTGCTGCTACTCCTATAAATCTATCATTACCTTTAAAATTGTGATACATAAAAAACACCTCACTTTATAATATGTGAGATGTTTTATTCTTCTAATGATTTTAGCCTATATAAATTAAATGATGGTTTATTTAGAAAACGATATGGTTTTTGATCAGTACCAATCCCATTAGAAACATAAGCATTAGTGTCATCCACCTTATAATAATCTTTATTATACTTTTTACTACCATTTGGTATAAATACTTTACCATAAAATGGAATATTTATTAATCCACCAAGTGAATTTCCACTTACAATTAGATTAGCGCTACTACCACTCATAATTTTTTTAACTATGTCACTTTCATGTACCATGTATATTTTAAATAGTTCCGCTTCCTGATTTTCAAAATAACTATCACATTTTTCAAAGCTTACTTCTTCTTTTAGTGAACTATTTAAGCCACATATATAAATCGGAATTAATCCATCATTATATATTAAATCATATTCATTTTTCAAAACATGAAAATCTATTGATTCCATAAATGATTCATATTCTTCATAATAATCATTATTACCTTTTACTGCATATTTACCCAGTTTAGATTCTAGTTTTAATAATGATTCTTGCAACTCTTTTTCCTTTTTAATTTTATTTCCATATAAATTACCAGTAAATAATATTAAATCTGGTTTCATAATGTTTATTTTATCAACTAAGATTTCTACTTCTGATATATCTGTGGTATTACCAAAATATAAATCACTAAAATGTATTATTTTTATACCACTAAAATTCTTTGGTATAGACTCACTCGAAATCCTATACTCATTCATCTGAATTCTTGAATGCTCAACATATCTCGCATAAAGGTACAACAAAACAAATACTATTACAATAACTATAAAAGTATTTATTAAAACTCTACTAAGTTTACTTTCGGTCTTTCTTTCTTCTTCCATAATTACCTTAAAACAAGAAATAACAGCATTAGAGTTATAAAGTTGTGGAATGCATGAATCATTATACTTGTAAATGTTGTGTTAGTTTTTTTATCCATAATTGCGAATGAAACCCCTAATGCACCATATGGTATTATATATAATAAATTAAGAGCGCTACTTAAATCTGCAACTACATGGGCAAACCCAAATAATAAGCCACTTACTGCATAATAAATAATATCATTTTTAAATATCTTATCTACACTTTTTCTAAAAATTAATTCCTCTATAAATGGTGCGATTAAAACTGTAGATATAAGTGTATACCAAACAGGATTTTCAAGTAGTGCTTGACGATTCATTTCTTCATTGGCAGCTATTTTACCACCCATGATAAGATAATTAATAATTATATTAGATACTAACATAATCATTAATCCTACTAACCAGTATTTAAAACCATTATCTAGTGAATTATTAAAATTCTTTTTAAATATGTTAAACTCGGGTTTTAACTCCTTATAATACACTGCTATCAACAAAGCTAAATATAATGATAAAGCTAGTATATGACAAATTGATTCACTTTGAATTCCTATTTCTTTTAAAATAGCACTTATAATAGATGGCAAAACATACATACTAAAAACTACAAGTATTGCCATTATAATTCTATAAATTTTATTATTTAATATTTTACCCATAAAAATATTATACAATAAAAAAAGATAATTGTTAACTATCTTTTTTATTTTGCATTTTTCTTTGTTTCTTTTGAAGATTTTGATTTTTCAAGCTTTTTTGTTACTTCTTTTGATAGCTTAATAGCTTGAGTTCTTACTTCATCAACTGCTTTTTCTAAAATTGGAGTTCCTTTTTCTTTTGCATATTTATATAATTCTTCTGCTTTCTTTTGAATATTAGAAGCTTGTTTCTTTGCAATTTCAGTTACTTTTTCTTGATCTAAACTTGCTAATTCTATTTTTAGAGCATCAACTTTTTTAACAATAGTTTCTTTAACTTCTTTAGCATCAATGTCTTTTACTTTAGCATAAAGTTCATCAATTTTAAGTTTTAGTTCCTTTCTTGTTTCGCTACCTTTCTTAGGTGCAAGTAAAACTCCTAACCCAGCTCCAATTCCTAAACCTAGTAATAATTTTCCAAAACCTTTTCTAGCCATAATACTCTTCATCCTCCTCTTCTTCATATTTTTTTCTTTTATTTTTTCTTTTAGAAAATAATTTTACTATCTTCTCATTAATTATATTAACCACCAAGTCTCCTAATGATGATAATTTATCTGTTAAAGTATCTACTAACGCAAATGCTCCATTTAATGTTTTGATCTTTCCTTCTACATCATCAACAATTTTGTTTACTCTAGTTATTGTGTATATTGTTTTAATAAATAATACTATTAAAACCACAAGTAATACAATTAATAATAAGTAAATTACAACAGGTAACCCTTCTTTTAACATTTCCATTTTTATTCCTCCTTATCCTCATACATTGAATCTATTAAATTAAATAAGTCGTGTTCAAGCGTATTATCACTGACTTTAGATTCCATTTTTTCTTCTTCTATTTCTTCTTCTTCATCTTGTTCAAGCATTTCTTCTTTTGCTTTTTCTTCTAATTCACCAACAGTTGCATTCTTTTCAATTTGGCCTAAAAGTTCTTCTATGTTTTTTGATGGCTTTGGTAATTCATCTATTTCCTTTTCTAACTCGTCAACACTTTCAACTATATTTGTATTTACTTTTGTTAAAGTATCCTCTAATTCATCTTCTAGTGTACCATAAGCTTTTCTTCTAACATAATCGTAATTTATTTCACCTTTATATGGTTTAGCACTATCTTTTTTTTCAACTATTTCTTCTTTTGTATAGTTTTTATCTAAAATTCCATAAACAGGAGATATAACAGGACTTGGTTTAAATGTCGTTTCCCTTTTCGGTTCCTCACTGATGACTTCTCTTCGTTCATAATCTCTTGATTTATTAACCATACTTCTTTGTTCTAATTCTTTTTGAAGTTCTAAAACATTAGTCTTATTACTTCTAGTTTTAACTTCTTCTTCTTCATCAAATACAGGAAAATCAAATGTTTTTTCTGGTTTAAATAATTCCCTTTCACTGAAATTATTTTCTACTTCTTCTTCATCATCTTCTAAAAAATCTGATCTTAAAGTATTTATCGGAGCGGTAATTTCTTCAATAACAGGTGCTTCATGTTTGTCATTTCTGCTTACTCTTTCTTCAACTTGATTTTCTTCTTTATTAGCAGGAATTTCAACTATCTCCTCATCATAAAATATGTCTTTTATCTTTTTAAATAAACCCATATTAGTTCACCTCTTCCTAATTTATAACATCTGGGTCTGGTACTGTAAGATTAATCTCTCCAGTATATTCATTATATTGTTCCAAATAATAAGCATATGTTTTTGTTTCTGTTTTCTTTTCAGCAGGAGCAAATATTTTATAAACACTTTCCTTTAACTCTAAAACATCTTCGCCAAATTTGTTGTTTATTATGGAATCGTTATATTTTATTGATGAAACAATATACCCCATATTCATAATAGAATTATTAATTTGTGATTCTTTTACTTGTGCTTCTATTATAGCATAATTATAAACCATTTTTATCAAAAAGTAATCATTATTCTGTGTTATTTCCAAAAAACCTGATTTATTATTTGCTGTAATAGGTATATATTTATAAATATTTGTGTTATTTTCATCTCTAGTAATCTCTGTTTTATTATAATAACTTACTAAATCAACATTAAGAAAATACTCTATGCCATCTGATTTTAAAATTTGTATATTATCTCTATTTTCTTCAAGGGTAAATCCCCTTGGAAGATAATATCTAAATCCTATATTATTTGTATTATATAATTCAGAATTACTTGTTATTCCAAGTGATAAAGCTTCTTCCGGAGTCATATCGCTCATTTTTTTTGATGAGCACCCAGTTAAGCAAAATATCATTAATATAATTAAAAATATATATTTTTTTTGCATATATTCTCCAATCATTTATATTATAACAAAAATAAATACTAATTTAAAGATTTATTTACTTATAGATATAAAGTTAATATTTTTTCCTTTTAACATAAATTTTTTTTCATATTCAGTTTTATAAATATCATCTATATTTCTATCTATTTTATTTATCTTATATCCATGCTCTTTAAATGATTCGACAGAATATTCAAATAAATCATCATTGTCAGTTTTTAACTCTATATTTACATTTTCCTTTACAAACACTTGATCATATATGTTCAAAAATGATTCATAAGTGAGTCTTCTTTTAGTATGTCTTTTTTTAGGCCAAGGATCAGAAAAATTTAAATAAATTTTACTTATTTCATGACCAAATACATCTAACAAATTAGATGCATCTATATTTATTATCTTAAGATTTTCAAGATTTAATTCATCTAATTTTCTTTTAACATATACTAAAACACTATCATATTTTTCAATACCAATATAATTTATATTATGATTATCTAAAGCTTTACTAATTAAAAAGTCACCTTTGCCCATCCCAATTTCAATCTCAATAGGATTATCATTACCAAATACTTTATTCCATTTATTTTTATAATTATGAGGGTTATCTATAAAATTTTTACATTCTCTTACTATCTTATCTGAATCTTTTATCTTTTTTAATCTCATTTTTCCACCAAATTAATTATACACCAAAATATCTTTTTTGTCATATAATGTATTAAGGTGAAATTATGAAAAAATCAAGAAATATGGTATATTCTAACACTCAAAGTGGAGGGTATTTTAACCCAATGATGAATTATAATTATATGATGCCATCTGGTTTTCAAGGAAATAACAATTACATGGCATATGGACCAAATGTTATACCAGGAGGAATGGTACCTAATCAATATGAAAACATAGGATATGAAGAAGAAAACTATGAACAAAGAATATCTAAATTAGAAAGACAAATGAGAAAATTAGAAGCAAGAGTATCTAAATTAGAGTCATCAAGCGATATATTTTTAGAAGATACAAATAACAATATGTACATGGTGTAAAAAAGAGTTCAAATTTTGAACTCTTTTAAAATTAACTATTTTGTATATCAGAAGTAGAAACAACTATAACTTGGCGAACAGCTTTATTGATAAAAACGTTAAAATCATCGAATGAGTAAGTTCCATTATTGCGCACAGTAGCCAAACGATAATTGTTGATAGCCGAACCCAGCCAAAATTGGCCTACATTAGACACTATAGAACTGTTTGAACTTTCTAGCATTTGCTCTTCCTCATATGTTAAAAGTCTACCTTTTCCATTCATTCCTAATTTATTTACATACTCTTCTACATAATATGCTATGCTATAATTTGCATTGCCTGCATCATTTTTAAATGCTGCGCTCCAGTTTGGTGCTGTTGTATATGCTATATCGTATATATTGTTTGCATTATTTGTATATGTACCATATTTTGACTTTATTGCACTATTCGTACTATCATGCCAATAGCCATTACCATCGCTTGAACCAGAGAATGGTACTACACCTATTGATGGATATGAATTTACATATCCTTTTACTGTACTACTTTGTAATCCATAGTTTGAATCCGCTGTATCTAATTGAGTACATGAACTCGAACTTGTACAAGTTCGCCCTACATATAAATTATATTTAGCAAGTAATACTGTTTCATTTGCGTTTGCACTTATTACATAGAAGTTTTGATTAGCCATTCCATTTTTTGATGCTCTTACTACATCTCCTGTACTAAGTCCTGTTGTTCCTTGATCTGTTTGTAGTGATAATGTTGCTGGTACACTTCCTTCTGATATATTTAGTGTTCCATAAAACACTTTATTTTGATTATAGTTTTGATTAGAACCTGTCTCTATAAACTCTACTGTCAATGTATATGTATGAGTTACTCCTGGTGATATTTCTATTCCTCTTCTTACATTCACATTGTGTGCTAATGGCGTGGCTATTGGTATTACTGTTTCAGGTATGTTATTACAACTCCCCGATGGGAATGAGGCACATATTGCACTTATTACTAACTCATCATTAATTATTTCATTATATAGATCTCTCCATATAATATTATAGTATACTGTTTGATTTCCATCATTATATACTGTCAATGTCTTGGTTTGAGTCCATCCTGGTGTTGCATTACTTCCTGATACTATCTGTACATCATTATATACTAAGCTTAAGTTGGCAGTTGTTAATCTCATTGATGATGCTTCTTCGTTACCTCTTATTTGTATACTAAAATATGCATATGTTATTCCACTTATTGCTATAAAAAAGATTAATAATGTTAATACTATTATCTTTATTTTATTACTTTTATTTAATTTGTTTTCTTCCATAACAAAGCCTCTATATCTTACTAACATTATACATACGCATATATAAGTAAGTCAAGTTTTCTCAATTGATTTGGCATTAAAAAATTCAAATAAAAAAGTGTTTTGAGAAAAAATTAACGATAATATATATAGGGGGGATTTATGAACTACTATGACGAAATTAAAAATATATTATTATCTAATGCAGCTTATAAACAAGTTAAAGATTATTATAAAAACAGAAATGATTTAATATCTTATTATAATGTGGGTAAATTATTAATAGAGGCTCAAGGTGGTGAAGCAAGAGCTAAATATGGAGATAATTTAATAAAAGAATATTCTATTAAATTAACAAAAGAATTAGGTAAAGGATATTCAACTAGAACATTGAAATTAATGAGAAAGTTTTACTTATTTCAAAAAGGGCAGGCAGTGCCTGCCCAATTGACCTGGTCTCACTATATAGAACTTTTGCCAATAAAGGATATAAATAAAATTAATTATTACATTAATATTTCAATTAATCAAAGATTGTCATACAGAGAGCTTAGAAAAAGAATTAAATCAAATGAATATGAAAGATTAAGTGATGAAACAAGAAATAAACTAATTAACAAAGAAAATATATCTATTAAAGATAATTTATTAAATCCAATTATTATTAATTCTAATAATAAAGATATAAATATATTTAATGAAAAAGTGTTAAAAGAATTAATTCTTAATGATATATCTAACTTCATGGAACAACTAGGTAGTGGGTACTGTTTTATTAAAGATGAATACCCTATTCTTTTAGGTGACAGATATAATTATATAGACTTATTATTATTTAATTATATATTTAATTGTTTTATAGTTATTGAACTAAAAGTAACTGAGTTAAAAAAAGAACATATAGGTCAAATAGAGACATATATGCACTTTATTGATTCTAATATTAAATCTATATGTCATGATAAAACTATTGGAATAATAATTTGTAAAAAAGATAATAAGTTTGTTATGGAATATTGTTCTGATGAAAGAATTCTTAGAACAACTTATCAATTGAATTAAAAAAAGAGTTCAAATTTGAACTCTTTTTAAATTATTAATTATTCAATAATTTCAGAAACTTTACCAGCACCAACTGTTCTACCACCTTCACGGATTGAGAATTCAGTTCCGTTTTCGATAGCAATTGGAGTGATTAATTCAACTGTGATATTTACGTTATCACCAGGCATAACCATTTC
>JAEEGL011991315.1_pt1 | contig 22530 bp, 20 predicted proteins | sample 9134231 | NCBI WGS metagenome assembly JAEEGL01 (sample SAMN16246548, study PRJNA631951) | gut metagenome | biome: gut microbiome; feature: rumen; material: fiber-attached | host: Bos | place: Iran: Karaj | collected 2018-10
GCTCCCAAGATCATCCGCTTCACCATTAATCCCGAGAAGATCCGCGAAGTCATCGGACCCGGCGGAAAAATGATCAATAAGATCATTGCCGAGACCGGCGTGAAGATCGACATCGAGGATGACGGCAGCGTGTTCATCTCCACCCCCGACCAGGAAGCCGCCGAAAAGGCCCGCCACATCATCGAGGGTATCGCCAAGGATATCGAAGTCGGCGATGTGTACACCGGCAAGGTGGTCCGGATTATGAACTTCGGTGCCTTTGTGGAACTTGCTCCCGGCAAGGACGGTATGATCCATATCTCCAAGCTGGACACCAAGCGGGTTGAGAAGGTCGAAGACGTGGTGAACATCGGAGATGAGCTGGAAGTGAAGGTCTCCGAGATCGATGCCCAGGGCAGGATCAACCTGATCCGCAACGACATCGAATACGCCGCCGGCACCGACGCTCCCCGCCGTGACGGCAACCGCCGTCCTCCCCGCCGCACCGGCAACCGCGACTGATAACCGGTACGCCTCCGGACTGTTCTGACGTCTCCGGAGGCGTCCTTTTTGATGAATGATATGAATGAACGTATCGTATGCCTGGATATCGGCGACGTCAGGATCGGCGTCGCGGTATCCGATCCCACCGGGACGATCGCGAGCCCTGTGGAAGTCATCCGCCGGGTCGGATGGGGACCTGACACGCAAAAGATCAGGGCCATATGCGACCGGTATCAGACGGACCGTATTCTTTCCGGACTTCCGCTGAACATGGACGGATCCGAGGGCTTCCAGGCTCAGAAAGTCCGTTCCTTCTGCGAACAGCTTAAAAAAGCCGGCCTGAGGGTCACCTTTCAGGACGAGCGGCTTTCGACCGTATCAGCGGAGGATGCCCTGATCGAAGGCGGTATTTCAAGAAGCGGAAGGAAGCAGGTGGTCGATAAGGTCGCCGCGTCCGTAATCCTGCAGCAGTGGCTGCAAACCCATAAAAACGAGGAGGACTGAAAAATGAGCGATGAAAAAAACCTGATCCCGGAAGACGATTCCATGGAGAATGACACCAACGCACTGACCGAGGGCGACATCATCGAGATGATCGATGACGACGGTGAGACTGTTCCCTTTATCTTTGTCGACGCCATTGAATACGAAAATGACGTCTACCTTGCCCTGGCTGAGCCGGAAGAGGATGACGCCGTGTTTTTCCTGAAAGTTGAACAGGACGAGGACGGCAACGATGTCTATACCGCGCCCGATGAAGCGCTGGAGGATATCCTTTTCAGCAGGTTTACCGAGCTCCGCAGCCAGGACGAATAATCTGCGGATTTTCATCCGTAACACAAAGCCGGATCCTGACGGATCCGGCTTTTTTCTGCATGTTTTCCTTTTTGCTGTTCAGTGCTTTTTCCTTTTCTTGTCCTCATACATGGCCCGGTCCGCCATCGTCATGAACCGGTCAAGGTCTTCCCCTTCGCCCGGAACCGCCGCGAAAACGCCGGAACTGGCACTGATATCGCAGATCCACGGTTCCTCCTGATTGATTCTCTCCACTTCATGGCTGAGAAACCGTACGACGTTCTCCGCCTCTTCCGGATCATCCGAAATGCCGTAGGCAAGGAATTCGTCGCCGCTGATATGTACAGGTGTCAGGGACAGCTCCTTCAGGCGCTGCACGGCCCTTCCCATCCGGCAGATCGCCTCGTCGCCCGCCAGGTGTCCGTAACGGTCGTTGATTTCCTTCATGCGGTCCATATCCGCGCTGAGAAGGACAAAGATCCTGCCCTGTTCCCTCGCCTGTTCAAGCACCGCGGGCGCCTGTTCCATATATCCTCTCCGGTTCAGCATTCCGGTCATGATATCTCTGGTCGCCATTGTTTCGATCATCGCGGCAGATCTTTTGAGGTTGGTCTGCAGATACAGGCTGACAAGCGCTCCGTTCAGGATCATGACGACCGGATAGAGGGCGGTTCCGGTCCCATTGCCGAGGTCCATGGCCACATAACCGAGGTTCCGGTCCCTGTAATATAGCGGACTGAAGACAAGGCACGAGGCATTCTTCCGGACTTCCCGGAGAGAGGGAGTCAGATCGTGCCTCGGAATCATGCTGATATCGTATTCAGTGCCATTCCTGAATCCGTAAAGCAGAAGCATCCTGTCCGGATATGCTCTCCCCGTAACGGATTCCTCGGTTTCCCTGCAGATGGACGGATCCACACAGAGATAAAACTCCCGGATATCCCAGCCTTTGACAAAGGCGCGGATTTTCTCCCGGGCTTCCTTTTCGTCCCCGACGCCTGCCATGGATCCGGAAAACATACTCAGCCTTGCCAGCTTTGTTTCCATGTTCCATCTTTCCGATCCGAGGGCCCTGAGCTTTTCATTGTTGTGTTCCTTGCTCTGGATGCAGCCGCAGCTTTCCCCGAAGATCGGTATGGTGGACAGGATGAGTTTATTCTCTTTCGGTGCTTCGCCCTCTGACCATTTCTTCAGGATATCGACGGCTTTCCTGGCGGATTTGTCGATGGGCCGGCATATGGTGGTCACGCCGCGCATGACGGCTTCCCTCAGCGCGTCGAAACCTGTGACGGCGATATCATCCGGAACCCGGATACCGTGATCGTTCAGGCATTCAATCACGCTGAGCGCCATATCGTCGTTGCCGCACATAATGGCGTCCGGCAGTTCCCCGCCTATTTCCAGCAGCCTTTCAGCCGCTTTCCTGCCGCCCGCGCGCGTCCACTGTCCGTCGAACACCAGCCTGTCGTCCAGCGTCAGCCCGTGCCTTCTCAGGACGTTCCTGCATGCTTCTATCCGTTCCGCGGCGACGCGGAAATGAAGGGGACCGCTGATAAAGGCAATTTTTCTGACCCCGTGTTCGGAGATCAGGTGCTCTGTCAGATCCTCCATGCTGATCCTGTCGTTAAACAGGATGCTGACCGCTCCTTCCCGGAGGACGTCGATGGATACATGCGGTTTCTCCTTCACCCGCTTGAGCAGGCACGACAGTTTGGCGGCGGAAGTTTCATTACCCATGGTGGCCGGCATGGAAATGATGCCGTCGAAATCCTCAAGATCCGGAAGATCGTAGATCATGCTCTCCCCTTTTTCGCTTGTGGAGATCTCGACGTTCATATATCCCTGGCTGTTGAATATGCAGATGTCCATTCCGAATTTTGCTCCGGCCGAAGCGAGACCGGCGGCGAAATCCTGCTGGTATTCCCGGTCAATGCTGGCCATCAGTACGGCGATTTTCCTGCGGCGCATCTGCCATATTCCTCCATTTCCCTTAACAGCTGTAAACCATATGTCACTGCTTTTGCGATGATTCTATCACGGGCGCCTGCAGCCTGCAAGAGCCGCCTTTACGCAAAAAGAAAGGACCGGCTTTCCGGTCCTTTCAATCCGGTGTATCAGGCGCCGCAGGGCGTCTGTCCGAAATCATTCGTTCAGGATACGCTTCAGGAATTCCCGGGTTTTCAGGTTCTCCGGTTTGGTGAATATCTTTGCCGGATCCCCTTCTTCCTCGATCACGCCGTCCGCCATATAGACGACATGAGTGCTCACGTCGCGGGCGAAGGACATTTCATGCGTCACAACCAGCATGGTCATATTGTCCTTCGTCGCCAGCGATTTCATGACGTCCAGCACTTCGCCCACCATCTCCGGGTCCAGCGCGGAGGTCGGCTCGTCAAACAGGAGCACTTCCGGCTCCATGGCCAGGGCGCGCGCGATGGCTACACGCTGCTTCTGCCCGCCGGAGATCTGGTCCGGACGCGCCTTGATATACGGAGCCATCCCGACTTTATTGAGGTAATAAAGAGCCCTCTTCCTTGCCTCCTCCGCCGGGATCTTCAGCACCTTCTGCTGGCCGATCATACAGTTGGCCAGGACCGTGAGGTTGCTGAACAGGTTAAAGTTCTGGAAAACCATGCCGACTTTCGCCCGGTAGGCGGAAGGATTGATCCTGCCTTTGGATACGTCCTGACCGTGGAAAAGGATTTCACCCGTCGTGAGCGTTTCCAGCAGGTTGATGCAGCGCAGCAGCGTGGATTTGCCGCTTCCGCTGGCCCCGATGATCGTGGTCACGTCTCCCTTGTCCACGGTGAAGTCGATATCCTTCAGCACCGCGTGGGTCCCGAATGCCTTGGAGAGATGACGGATTTCAAGAATATGCTCGCTCATTGTCCCTCTCCTTTATAGTCCCTGCTGACCTCGTCAAAGGGGGAACCAGCTTCTTCGGGATATTTGTAGGTTCCGGCCGTCATCACCAGCTGATCTGTATTGACCAGCTCATAATTGGATTTCCCGGCCAGTTTTTTCTCAAGCCTGCGCAGCAGGAACGACGCGAGGAGCGTCAGGCACAGATATCCGCCCATTTCCATAAAGGCTGAGGGGAAATATTTGAACACGGCTCCGGAAACCATTTTATGAACCGCGAAGAAATCGGAGAACCCGATGATGAACATCACGGACGTGTCCTTCACGTTGATGATGTAGTTGTTGCCGATCTGAGGCATGATGTTTCTCAGTGTCTGGGGAAGAATGATATACAGCATCGTCTGCCAGTGGTTCATGCCGATGGCCTTCGCCCCTTCAAACTGGCCGGGATCGATGCTCATGATGCCGCCCCGCACGGACTCCGCCATGTAGGCTCCGGTATTCACGGAAACCACGATGATGCTCACGGTCCAGATATCCTTGAAAGATACTCCGAAGAAATACGGCATGCCGTAGTAGATAAAGACGGCCTGGAGAATCATCGGCGTACCGCGGAATATCTCGACATAGGCGCGGATGATCATCCGGATGACCCTCAGAATGATCCGCTTGATGATATTCTCGTTGGGTCCGCAGGGAATCGTCTGCAGAATGCCGCACAGAAAACCGATCACGCATCCGATCAGCGTGGCCGTAACGGCCAGGATCAGCGTGTTGGCGATTCCGTTCAGGTATACCGTTCCGTATTTGGCCCAGAGAATGCCGATATCGGAAAGAAGCTGTGAAAACATACGCTTGCCTCAGAAAGATATTTTTACTCGCTCAGCGGCTGGATTTTGATTGCTTCCGCCATCAGCGCGTCGAAGTCATCCTTCGTCTTGTCCTTCAGATATGCGTCAATGGCATTCTTCAGGCCGGTATTTCCCTTCTTGACGGAAACGCCGATGTTGATCTCCTCGTCGGAAACCTGGAAATCGTCTTCCGTTCCGGTGAAGTCCAGGATCACGAGATCCGGATAGGCGATCAGGGCGCCCTGGGCCGTCGGCATGTCGGTGCAGACAAAGTCAACGGTGCCGGATTCCACAGCCATCAGCATGGCGGGAGCGGATTCCGCAGCCAGGGTTATATTGGCGTCGGGAATCTGCGGCAGGCAGGAATCGTACCAGATCGTTCCGGTCTGGCTTGTGCAGGAGCCGCCGGCGAGATCGGAAATGCCCTTGGCGCCCGCAAAGGCACTGTCCTTCTTGGCCAGGCAGACAATGGAAGCGTAGAGATACGGACCGGCAAAATCAACGGACTCCATCCGTTCGGAAGTCATGCTCTGGCCGGCGATTACCGCGTCGCAGATACCGGACTGAACCGCGGGGATCAGGGATTCCCAGTCAAGCTGCTTGATCTCGAGTTCCCAGCCGTTGGCCTCGCAGATCGCCTTGGCGGTCATCACGTCATAGCCGTTCGCGTAGAGGGAGGAACCCTGGATCGGCACAGCGCCGTTGGAATCGTCAGGCTGGGCCCAGTTGTAGGGAGCGTAGGCGCATTCCATCGCAACGGTAAGCACACCGTCCTCCAGGCCCCACATGGGCTCTTCGGCGAAGGCGGCGGAAAGAGAAACCATCATAAGGATCATCAGTACAGCGAGGAACTTTTTCATCTTTTTACCCTCCGTTTTTCTCTGTGGACATTCCTTATTAAATGAAAAAGAATGCCCGTTTCTGTTCCCATTCTATATGGGAAAAGAAACGAGCACAAGTTTTTTTCATGTACATGGACAGCGGATTTCCGGTCCGGAAGTCCGTCACGAAGCGGCTTTGCGCTTCTTTGCCTCCCGCCTCAGAATCACCTTTTCCAGCAGGATCGTGAACACACCGACGATCAGGTAGATATAGAAGGTGAAGAACCGCCAGATCAGGAGGGCCAGGCCGATCGTGCCGTCCCTGAAAATGCCCCGGAAATACAGCAGGAAGCCTCCTTCCTGCGCTCCGCTGGCGCCGGGCAGCGGCGTATAGCTGGCACTGACAAACAGCAGGCAGCTGATGGTCAGTACCTGGTACCAGGGAGTGCCGGACATGCCGAACGCGTAATACACGAATACCGTCGTTCCGAACAGGGCCAGCAGCCCGAGCGTGGAGCAGGCGAACTGAAGCAGGATCTGCCCCGGTGAATGCATCAGGTCCAGCCACGCGGTATGATAGGTGTCCAGTACTTCGGTCACTTTGGCTACGGCGGCTTCCTTTTTTCTGACCAGCCTGATCCTGACCAGACCGCCGATCAGCATCTCGGCGAATTTCTGCACCCAGTTGCGTTTGAAGGCGGCCAGCAGGACCAGCGGAACAACGGCGAAGTTGATCAGCCAGCCGACCCGGACAAGCCAGATGGCCCCGGCCAGCTGCCGGTGGACAAAATCCCTGTTCAGGAAATACAGGACCAGCGCGATCAGCGAAGTCATCGTCTGGTTTGTGATGAAACGCAGCGTAACAGCCATGGTGCCGTAGCCCACGGGAATGCCCGCTTTCCTCAGGGAGTTGACCTGCATGGGCTGCCCGCCGGCGGAGCTGGGAGTGATATTGCAGTAATAAAAGCCGATGAGGGCCACGTTGACTGCCCGCCCGAAGCTGATTTTAAACCCCTGTCCCCGGAGATAAAACCAGTAATTCATGCCGTCGCAGACCGTATAGATGAGCCAGCAGGCGAAGATGCACGCGAGCCACAGCAGGTGCATCTGCTTGATCGCGTCCCAGGCGTTGGTAAGGTCTTCATTGCTGAACGCAATAAAAAATACGGCGGTGATGGAAAGAGCAATAAACAGAAAGCTCAGTAGTTTCTTGAGTCCTGAACTCATTGACTGCTCCTTTCAGCGCTGCCGCGAAATAGTATATCCAAATTATTTTATCTTATTCTCACCTGTCTGTCCAGCTTTCCTCCCTGTAAAACCGGAAAGCGTCAAAATCAAACGCGCTTCCCGGCAGGAACACAAAGGAAACTGTACAGCTGCCCTCCGGCACCTCCAGGCGGAACCGCTGGATCTTTCCGCCGTTTCCGCTGAAATCTGCCGCCTGTTTCTTTTCCTCTCCTTTTTCATTCCGGATCAGAATGTTGATGGTGTTCAGCGGCAGCGGCGTGGAGCCCTTGATTTCGAGGATCACCTGTCCGGCGCCTTCGAAGTCCATGTCCTTCCACTCCAGCGTCACGTTGTTGCCGATTCCGGACACGGTTTTTCCGTCAGGCCGGAAACTGTCCCCGTACAGGCTGTCCGCGTCCGCAGCGAAATGTTCCGTCCAGGCTCCGCTCTGCTTTTCAAACTCAAAACCCCGAACATGGATCTTGTCCGTCATCCGGAAGCGCAGGGTCTGAAGGCCGCTCAGCCGTTCCGGCAGCGTCCACGTTTCCCGCTGGTACACGTTCCAGATGCAGGGTTTCTGATACCGCAGCAGGGAAACGGTTCTTTCCTTTCCTTCCGTGTCCTCTGCAGACAGTTCAATTTCATAGGGCCGGTCGTCCAGCGCGAAGATGTCGACGGAGAGCCTGTCGGTTCCGGTTTTTCCGAAATCGACGTTCCTGAAGCCGATCATGCTTTTTTCGTCCCTGGCTGAAGCGATCCCCTTCTCGTTTCCGCAGCCGATCTCTCCTTCATGCAGGTCATAGAGCCCGGCGCAGATGTAGTCGTAGGGATTCAGGGCCGGGTTCTCCAGGCCTGAGGCGCTGAACCCGATCTGGCTGATAAACGCGCAGTGTCCTTCCTCCATGCAGAGCCCCCGCAGGAAAAAGGATCCGTTTCCGTACGCGGATACGGTCACGGTGTCCCCCTCTTCCTTCAGCCGGATATGCGGCGAAACGATGCCGGCTGTGTTGGTCACCTGCCAGACAATCCCCGCGTCCGTCGCTTTTGCGGGCAGAATCCTGTATCTGAAGGCGCATTCCGGGTGATCCTTCGTCAGTTCCGTCGGTCCCAGCGCCTCAATCTCGATTTTCCGGGCCGGAATCCTGTCCGTATCCGGAACGTGGATCGCCTGCTGCCGGCATGAAACGCCGGGGCGCAGCGGGCAGTGCCGGACAGGGATCGTCATTTCACACGCCGGAAGCCCGGTGCTTTCCAGGCAGATCCGGACATCCTGCTGTTTCCCGCTGGATCCGATGATGAGCAGGAGCCTGCCGGAGAACAGGCGCCTGCAGTCCGATTTATAACCGTCCGGGTCCGTCGGGTCCCCGTTGTCCGTTCCGATCAGCCGCCCGCCTCCGGAAACGCTGATCCTGACCCTGTCCCTCGCGTTTTCCACGGGCCGGTGCTCCGCGTCTTCCGCCGAAACGCTCACAAAGGTGATATCCCATCCGTCTGACAGCAGGAATTCATCTTCACATTCAGTTTTCAGGAACGCTGTATCGCCGGGGGTGAACCTCCGGTCTTCGCATATGGCCTTTCCGTCTTCATCGTATCCGACAGCGAGCAGTTCCCCGGGGATGAATGCCTGTTTCCATACGGGAGGAAACCTGCTTTCCCGTTCGTCCGTCCGTTTCCTTCCGAGGGATTTCCCGTTCAGGAAAACCTCAGCCTCGCTGCATGAGGTCATCACGGGAATGTCGATCATCTGGCCCCTGTTCCAGTCCCAGGAAACCCCGATATGGATCATTTTCCGGTCTGTCCATCTGCTCTGGATCAGCCGGTACGAGTCCTTCGGGAAACCGGCGGTATCCGACTGGCCGAAATAGCAGGAACGCGTATGGTAGGGCGTGGGTTCGCCGATATAATCCATTCCGCTCCAGAGGAACTGCCCGAGGCTCAGGGACTGACGCAGATCGTCTTCGATGATCGCCTTCATGCTGTCCGCGCCCCAGCTGGTGTTGCTGTTTCCCAGGGATGAGCACTGCAGGTCCTCATCGCTCATGATGCTCTGCTCAACCGGAAAATGATAGATTCCCCTGCTGGACAGTACGCTGCCGGTTTCGCTGCCGTAGATGATCCAGTCCGGGTGGTTTTCATGGTGCGCCTGATACAGCTTCTCGCCGTAGTTGTATCCGACGATATCCACGTATTCCGCGCATTTCTGCCCGCCGCTCCAGGGCATATAGTTGCAGCCGAAGGTGGTATAGGCGTGTATGCCGGGATCATGGGACCGGACTGCTTCGGCCAGCATCTGCGTGACCTCGGCTCCCCTGCTGTCGGCGTGCATATCATAGATTTCATTGCCGACGGACCACATGATCACGCTCGGATGGCACCTGTCCCTCCGGACCCAGGAAGCCACGTCCTTTTCGTGCCATTCCGGGAAAAAGCGCGCATAGTCGTATTCCGTCTTGGGCCGCTCCCACATATCGAAAGCTTCGTCGACGACGAGCATCCCCATTTCGTCGCACAGGTCCAGGAATACGGAAGCCGGCGGGTTATGGCTGGTCCTGACCGCGTTCGCGCCCATGTCCTTCATCAGTTTCAGCTGCCTGGCGGCAGCCTTCCCGTGGAACGCGGCGCCGAGGCACCCCAGGTCGTGGTGCAGGCAGACTCCCTTCAGCCGGAGAGGTTTGCCGTTCAGGAACATTCCCTTTCCGGGCCCGGCAGAAAGAGACCTCAGTCCGATTTTCCGGACTTCGGTCTGTTTTCCGTATGTGATTTCCAGCAGATAAAGGTATGGATCCTCAGGGGACCAGGGCCTGGCGTCCGGGATCAGGAGTTCTGCCTCCGCCTTTCCCGCCCGGCATGTACCTTCGGCCGAAGCGATCTCTTTTCCGTTCTGTTCGAGAATCCTGCACGCGAAAGGCTGCTCCGTTTTCCCCGCCGTTTCAGCGGAAACCCGGAGCGTCCAGGCGTCTCCCCCGCATGTTTCCTTCAGGTAAAGGCTGTCCGGGATCATATGGTCCTCCGGCAGGGTAACGAGGGTCACGTCCCGGTAGATCCCGCTCCCCGAATACCACCGGGAATTGGGGCTCCTGTGACGGATATGGACGGTGAGCCGGTTCTTTCCCGGCTTCAGTTTTCCGGTCAGGGGCGCGTCAAAGGCGGTATATCCGTAGGGATGCGTGCAGACGGTTTCCCCGTTCAGCATCACGTCGCAGTCCATATAGACGCCGTCGAACCTGATCATCACGACGGGATCGTGGTCTTCCGGGAGTTCCAGGTCCCGAGCGTACCATGCGTCGGCGGATTCATACAGATCGTTTTCCTGCCAGATCAGCCAGTCATGAGGGATATCCACCGGTTCAAAAACTGCTTTTTCCGCGTCCTCGGCTGTGCTTCCTTCCGGCAGTTTGACAAAAGACCATCCGTCGTTGATCAGCTTCTTCATACAGGCTCCAGTTATTTACTTATTCCATTTTGAGGCTTCTGTTCATCAGTTCCGTCACCACGTCCGACGGCCGGGCATGATCGTTCACCACGGCCCGGACCGCGCTGATCAGCGGCATGTCCATTCCGAACTTTTCGCACAGGGCAACCGCGGCGGGAAGTGCGTTCATTCCTTCCACCACCATACCGATTTCACTCACGGCTTCGTCAACGGACTTCCCCTGTCCGATCAGATACCCTGCCCGGTTGTTCCTGGAATGCCGGCTGGTGGCGGTCACAATCAGGTCTCCGATCCCCGCCAGGCCGAAAAAGGTCTTCTCCCTGCATCCCATCGCCAGGCCCAGCCTCCGGATCTCCTCCATGCCGCGGGTGATCATGGCCGCACAGGTATTGTCGCCGTATCCGAGTCCCCTGGCAATGCCGACCGCCAGCGCTTCCACGTTCTTCAGCGCGCCGCAGATCTGTACACCCTTCACGTCGGGATTCACATAGGGGCGGATGCAGGTACCGTCAAAAAGGCTCTGCACCTTCTTCGCCGCCTCCAGGTTTTCACAGGCGCAGACGATCAGCGTGGGCAGGTCCTTCGCCACTTCTTCCGCGTGGGTGGGCCCGCTGAGGGCAACCGTTTCGTTGTGTTTGTTCACGGCGGAAAGCTCGTCGGAGATCACTTCTGTCAGCGTCATGAGCGTTCCGCTCTCGATTCCCTTGGCCGCGCTGACCAGGATCGTACCCTCTTCCGTATAGGGAGCGAAATCACGCGCCGTCTCCCTGGTATAAACGGAAGGGACAACCATGATGATGTATTCAGCGCCCTTTGCCGCTTCAGCGACGTCCGAGGTGAACAGGATGGACGCCGGAATCTCTGTTTCCGGAAGATTCGGGTGTCTTCTTGTTTCAGCCAGGCTTTCCGCTTCTTCCCGGAACCGGCTCCAGATGCAAACGCTGTGACCGTTCTGCGCCAGGACTCTTCCAAGCGCGGTTCCCCATGTGCCTGCTCCGGCGACTGTGATTTTCATCTCATCAGTTTCCTTTCACTGACCTTTGTTTTCCCGCTCCGCCCTGTATTCCAGGTGAAGCTCGTTGGTGGAAGCGTAATTCCCCTGGATGTTCAGCTGGTATTTCAGGTGGATGTTTCCTTCCGCCTGTCCGAAACGGCATGCCGCTTCCTTTGTGAAAACAGCCATGTCCATCTCCCCGTAGGGGGTATGGTAGACGCTTTCGAACCGCTGCCCTTTCGCGAAAACCATCGTGTTGGAAAAATCGCCTTTCCTTTCCATGGTGATCCTTCCGTCCCGGAGAGACAGGCATACGTCCGCTTTTATGATTTCTCCCGTCTCCTCGTCCTGCTGCGACTCCACATACTGGAGCCGGGCGTCGTCCGGGCCGGAATAGCTGAGGTTGCCCACGGTCATGAACTGGATCGGATAATCCGGCATATGGTCATACCTGGCGATGGCTAGCAGGTTGATAAAAACCGGTGTGCTGCTGTTCATCCTCTCCGGACTCCTTTCTGTTGATGTGTTCAGTTTACATCCGAAGCTCCCGCTTTGCAAGTCGCCTGTGCCGGATCCGGCGATCCGGTTCTTGCGTTTTCATCCTTCCGGCAGTATCATGCTCTTATCACCGAACGGAGGCATTTATGATCCTCGAAGCTTACGCAAAAATCAACTGGTCGCTGGATATCACAGGCGTACGGGATGACGGCTATCATTTTATGGATATGCTGATGCAGCCCGTTTCCCTGTCGGATGAGATCACCCTTGCACCTGCTCCGTCCCTCGGGATCACGACGGGCGGCTGGCCCCATTCCCGGGCCGATGAAAGCAATCTGGCCTACCGTGCCGCCGCGGCGCTGAAAAGCGCGTCCGGGTATCCTTCCGGAGCGCAGATCCACGTGCAGAAAAAGATTCCCATCGGCGCCGGCATGGGCGGCGGCAGCACGGACGCGGCCGCTGTTCTCGTCGGACTGAACCGTATGTGGAACACCGGCTTTTCCCCTGCCGAGCTGGAAAAGATCGGCCTCAGCCTCGGCGCGGACGTGCCTTTCTTTATCCGGGGAGGTCTCACAAGGACCCGCGGCATCGGCGAGGAGCTCGAAGACCATGACTGCATGAGCAGCTACTGGCTCATCGTCATCCAGCCCTGTCCCGGGCTCAGCACCGCCCAGGTGTTCAGCCTCTGGAAGGAAGCCGCCCCCGCTGACAGGCCTGACACGGAGAAGGCCCTCCTGGCCCTGAAGACGGGGAACCTTCAGATGCTCTGCGACAGTATCGGCAACGTGCTCCAGCCTGTTTCCGAATCCCTTCGCCCGGAGATCGTCCAGGCCTGTGAGGCACTGACCGGTGAAGGCGCCCTCTGCGCCAGGATGACCGGCAGCGGCAGCGCCGTTTTCGGTGTTTTCCGCTCCCCCGTCACCGCGAAAAAAGCCCTTGCGAAGCTGTCCCCTCGTTACAAAACGATTTTTCTGTGCCATACGCAGCACGACAGCCTGCGGATTCTGGAGGAATAGGAATGAAAAAGACGCTCGGCTGCCTTCGCAGGGCGGATCAGGATTTTCGTCTGATTTCTCCGGGGGACAGGATCGCTGTGGGCGTGTCCGGAGGCAAGGATTCCCTGGTTCTCCTCCGTGCCCTGGATCTTTACCGCCGTTTTTCGCACAAGGATTTTTCCCTTTCTGCCGTCACCGTCACCATGGGGCTGGAACCCTTCGACCTCACTCCCGTAAAGGAAATGTGCGCGGAGCTTGACGTTGAATACATCATCCGTGAGACGGAGATCGGAAAGATTATTTTTGACTACAGGAAAGAGAAGAACCCCTGCGCGCTCTGTTCGAAGATGAGGCGCGCCGTTCTCGCCAACACCTGTGTGGAATACGGATTCAACAAACTGGCGCTGGGCCATCACCGGGAGGACGTGATAGAAACCCTCCTGATGTCCCTTTTCTATGAGGGCCGTTTTCACACGTTCCATCCCTGCACACTGATGAGCCGGACGGGAATCACCGTCATCCGTCCCCTTGTCTATCTGCCCGAAAGTCACATGAAGCACATGGCTAAGGTGCTGGATCTTCCGCTGATCCAGTCCCCCTGCCCCGCGAACGGTGAAACCCGCAGGGCGGAAATGAAGGACCTGATGCGCCGCCTGAGGCTGATTTATCCGGATGCCAATGAACGCTTTCTCCACGCGCTCCGGCAGGACTGCTACGATCTCTGGCAGAAAGAAGAGGACGCCGGGCTGTCCGACGCGGAACAAACGAATTCTTAGCGTTTTTTAATCGGTTTTTTCTATCTTTTTTATCTTCATTGTGGTATAATCCTTTCTGATATTTAAGCAAGGAGTCGGAGACGTGACCAAGAAGAACCCCAACAGCAACAAGAAATCCGGCGGAGCCGGATTTATCATTACACTGCTCATTCTTTCATCCCTGAGCGGTTTCTCCTTCGGGGGAATCATTGCCGGCGTCCTGCTCGGTCTCGGCATCGGCAAGATCACCAGCATCATGGGCAGCGGCCTGGACACCACCACCCATAACCGCCGCGACCGTGAGAGGCAGGCCCGCGAGGAAGCCATGAACCGCGCCCTCCAGGAGCAGGAACGTCAGCGGAAGGCCCAGGAAGAAGAAAAGAAAAAGCAGGAAGAAGCCAGCAGCATTCCCCTCACGGGCGACAAGGCCGCGGACCAGGTCATCACCACCGGCCGCCAGATGCTCGCTACCATCAAGCGCGAGAATGCCGCCATTCCCGACCGGGAAATGAGCGATCTGATGGATATGCTTTATCTCCGTTGCGAGCAGATTTTCCGTACGGTGTCCGAATGCCCCTCCAAGGCGCCCCAGGTCCGCAAATTCATGAACTATTATCTTCCCACCACCCTGAAGATGCTGGCCACTCACCGGACCATGCAACAGCGGGGCGTTTCCTACGGCGAGATGAAAGAAGCCCGGGAAACCACAATGCGCGGCCTGAATCTGATCCTGACGGCCTGCCAGAAGCAGATCGACAACATGCACCGCGAGAACATCCTCGATATCTCCACGGATATTGACGTGCTCGAGCAGATGCTCAAGCGCGACGGCTTTACCGAGAACGAGATCCTTGAAACAGCCCGGACCGCTGCCGAAGCCCAGATGCGGGCTTCTTCCGCGCCGGTGATGAACTTCCCCATTGAGTCTTCTTCGGAAATACCGGATGTTTCACAGTCCGGCACCGTGTCCGAATAATCCTGCACGACCATATCATTCAGAAGGAGGAAACAAACCATGTCCGAATCCAATCCGATGCCTCAGCTTTCCCTCGCGCCGTCCGCTCCCGTACCTGAAGTGGAGGAGACCGCTGCCGAAAGCATTCAGCAGACCGCTGCCCCGATCGAAGAGCAGGCTCCCGGCCTGGATGACAGCCAGCTGACGGAAGCCGAGAAGAAAGCGATCGACGATTTCCTCGCGAAGGTCGATATCACGAATCCGGACCATGTTCTCCTCTTCGGAGCGGACGCGCAGAAAAAGATCGCTGATTTCTCCCAGACTGCCCTGGACGCCGTGAAGACCCAGGATACCGGCGAAGTGGGAAAGATCCTTGTCGACCTTGTCGCCGAGCTGAAGGGTTTCCAGAAGGATTCCGAGGAGCCCAAGGGCCTGTCCCGCCTCTTCGGCAAGGCGGAGGACAAGATTACCCGCATGAAGGCCCGGTACAGCAAGGTCTCCGTGAACGTGGAGAGCATTGCCACCTCCCTTGAATCCTACCAGACCCAGCTGCTGAAGGACGTCGCCATGTTCGACCGCCTGTACGATCAGAACAGTGATTACTTCCATCAGCTGACGCTCTACATCATTGCCGGCGACAAGAAACTGAAGCAGATCCGCGCCACCGAGCTCCAGGAGCTCCGCGACAAGGCTGCCGCCAGCGGCGATCCGATGGACGCGCAGAAGGCCAACGATCTCGCCGCCCAGTGCGACCGCTTCGAGAAAAAGCTCTACGACCTCAAGCTGACCCGTCAGGTGGCCATCCAGATGGCTCCCCAGATCCGGCTCCTCCAGAATAACGACAGCCTGCTGGTGGAAAGGATCCAGTCCACGCTTTCCAATACGCTTCCCCTCTGGAAGAGCCAGATGGTGATCGCGCTCGGACTGCATCACTCCCAGGAAGCCCTCAAGGCCCAGACCGCGGTGACCGATATGACCAACGAACTTCTGAGAAAGAATTCCGAAGCCCTCAAGGTCGGCACGATCCAGACCGCCAAGGAAGCTGAACGCGGCATCATCGATATTGAGACCCTGGTCCAGACCAACCAGGACCTGATCGACACCATCAGCGAAGTGATGGAGATCCAGTCCCAGGGCCACGAGAAGCGTCTCGAAGCCGAAAAGAAACTCTATTCTATGGAAGCCGAGCTGAAGAAAAAGCTCCTCTCCTCCAAAATCTGATCTGATCGGATTTCCGGCACGGCATGTTCTGCATTGCCGTGCCGCTTTTAAATCCGGGAAAGGAAACCACCTTCATGCGCGTGATCGGTATCACGGGAAGCATCGCCTGCGGGAAATCCACTGTCAGCCGTGAACTTCTCCGGAAAGGATTCCCCGTCATTGACGGCGATCAGATCTCCAGGGAGCTGACCGGCCCGGGCGGACAGGCCATGAGCGAAATCCGTTCCGTTTTCGGCGACAGCTGTATCCTGCCGGATGGTTCCCTGAACCGGAGCGAAATGGGGCGGCTTGTTTTTTCCGATCCTCTGGCCCGCAGCCGCCTGGACCGGCTGATGGCCCCCTATCTCAGGAAGCAGATCCTGGGGAAAATGGAGTCGCTCCGGGCTGCCGGTGCGGATCTCTGTTTTTTGGATCTTCCCCTTCTTTATGAGAAAGGTTACGATCAATACTGCGATACCGTCTGGTGCGTCTGGCTTCCCGAGGACCTGCAGCTGCAGCGGCTGATGGAGCGGGACGGCTATTCCCGTGAGGACGCGCTGAACCGGATTCGCGCCGTGATGTCTTCCGATGAGAAGGCGGATCGTTCCCCTGTCGTCATTGACAATTCCGGCACGGTGGAGGACACGCTCATCCAGGTTGCCGGCCAGCTGAATACGGAGCTGCAGCGCGCGGGTTCCGCTCCCCGGCGCCGGAGAACAGCTTCCCCTGCCGCCGCTGAGCCTTCCCCCGCACGCCCTCCGGTCCGGCCCATCTACACTGTTCCCGATATGGGTTTTGAACGCCCGGAAGCGTCCAGGAAAAAGCCCTCACAGAGAAAAGCCTCCTGGACCGTGCCGAAGTGGCTTTCCGCGTCCCTGATCTGCCTCGCCGTGTTTCTCGCCGTGTCCTTTACGGCGCAGATGCTCATGCAGGCTTACCTGACGAGAATGCAGGACCAGCACCGGGCTGAGCAGCAGGCCATTGACGACAATTATCCCCTGATGTACGGCGACCTGATCCTGAAGTATTCCCGGGAGTACAATCTCTCCCCCGCGCTGATCGCCGCCATTATCATGAACGAGAGCTCCTTCAGGCCCACGGTCACGTCCGGTGTGGGCGCCCGAGGACTGATGCAGCTGATGCCCGATACCGCCGAATGGATCGCGCATAAGCTCCGGCTTGAAAACTATCATTTCGATCAGATGGACGAGCCGGTATACAATATTCAGTTCGGATCCTGGTATCTGAACTATCTGGCCTCACTGTTCCACGGGGATCCTCTTTGCGTCGTATGCGCATACCACGCCGGTCAGGGGGAAATTTCCTCCTGGCTCAGCAATCCCCTCTACAGCACCGACGGGAAAACGCTGAACCCGGAAAACCTGCCGGACGGGCCCACAAAAATCTATGCAGGGAGAGTGACAAGAGACTATGGGATATACCTGGCGAAATATTATACGCAGAATACTGCTGATTCTTCTGCTGATTCCGCTGCTGCTTCCCGCTGACCTCTCACTGGCGGAAAACGTCGGAAACAGTATCACCATCGGTATCCAGAGTTACAAGACGCTGAACATCCGTCCCTTCGAGCCGCTGGAAAGGGACATCCTTTCCGTCTATAACGTGGTCTATGAAAGCTTGCTGACCATCGACGACGATTATCTCCCCCAGGCCTGCATCGCCAGCAGCTGGGAGCCGAGTTCCGGCGGCAAATACTGGACTTTCCACCTGCGGGATGACGTCCGCTTCTCGGACGGAACGCCCCTGACGGCGGACGACGTGGTCGCCTCAGCCAACTATATCCTGGACAAGGCCCGTGACGAAAACATCAGCGATCACGGATTCTACAGCAACCTGAATCTGTTTGTAAAAAGCATCAGCGCCAAGGACGATCATACGGTCGTCGTTACGGCCCGGTCCACAAAATCCGATTCCAGGTTCTATTTCGGCATCCTCTATCAGATGACTTTCCCCATCGTGCCCGCTTCCCAGGTCTCGGCGGACATGCCCCTCGGCTCCGGTCCCTATGTGATCAGCCGTTTCGTGTCCGGCGATTACATGACCCTGGAAGCGAACCCCAAGTGGTGGAAAACCCAGCCCTACGTACGCCAGATCATGATTTCCTTCCATGATGCGCCCAAGGCGGTCATCGACAGCTATGAATACGGCCGTGTGGACGCGATCTTCACCCGCTCCATTGCCGGCGCTCAGTACAAGACAGGAACGAAGACCGTTTCCATGAGTTACCGGACAAGCCAGCTGGAATGCCTGCTGACCAACAACTCCGCCTATGAGCTGACGCCCGGCGTCCGCAAGGCGATCCGTTATGTCATCGACCGGAAAAAGATCATCTCCAGCGTTTATTCCGGCATGGCGGTCCTGACGAACTTTCCCTTCTACCCCGACACCTGGATGTATAATGACGGCCTGGATTCCATCTTTACAGTGAATGTCGACGAGGCCAGGAAAATCCTGGAGCAGGAAGGCTGGGAGGATTCCGACGAAAACGGCGTCCTCGACAAGGTGACCGCGGAAGGAAAAACCCGCAACCTCAGCCTGCGCTTCTATGTTTACGAGGAGCCCGACAACGACGTCCGTCTGGTGGCCGCCAATATGATCGCGGAACAGCTGGCCGCCGTCGGCATCGAATGCAAGATCGAGGCTATGACCATGGCCAACGTGAAGGAGAAGCTTTCCGCCGGTTCCTTCGACCTGGCCCTTGTCTCCTATTCGCTCGACGTCTGTCCGGATCCCGGCTTCATGCTGACCAAGGGCAACGCCGGCAATTATATGAGATACAAGAGCGACCGCATGACCACCCTCTGCAACGAGCTGCGCCGGTCCATCACCCAGGAGGATTACCGTCAGAAGCTGATGGAGATCCAGGCGCTCTTCGCGGAGGACTGCCCGTTCATCTGCCTGTATTTCAGATCCGGTTATGTCATCACGAAGTACATGTATACTACCTGCAAGGACGTCAGGGAATACGAGCTGCTGCGCGGTATCGCCAGCTTCTTCCCCTGATCGGCACCGAAAGGAGATAAAACCCATGGAATGGCTTGAACTGATTGTCCATACGACAACGGAAGGAACAGATCCGGTATCGGATATCCTGATGGAAGCCGGCGCTTCCGGCACCATGATCGAGGACCGGGCGGACATACCCGATCCGGACAAGCCTCACGGCATCTGGGAAATTATCGACCCGAAGCTGCTGGAAAACATGCCGGAGGATGTCCTTGTCCACGCATGGTTTGAGGAAAACCCGTCCCTTCCTTCCCTTGTGGAAAGCCTGCGGAACCGCCTGTCTGAGATGGGCCGTTCCGCGCAGAACTTCGGTTCCCTGCAGCTGGAACTCCGTTCCGTCAACGACCAGTCCTGGACGGACGTCTGGAAAAAATACTTCAAGCCCTTCTATGCCGCCGATCACCTGGTGGTTAAACCCACCTGGGAACCCTTCGATCCCGCTCCAGGGGACCGGGTCATCGAGATTGATCCCGGCATGGCCTTCGGCAGCGGCACCCACGAAACCACGGGAATGTGTCTTTCCATGCTGGAGGAGGTCGTCTCCGGCGGTGAGGAAATCATCGACGTCGGAACAGGCAGCGGGATCCTTGCCATCGGCGCGGCCCTGCTCGGCGCCGGCCGTGTGCTGGCGACGGATATCGACCCGGACGCCGTCCGCGTCGCCGCTGAAAACGTCCGGAACAACCACGTCGATCATATTGTTTCCGTCACGCAGGGCAATCTCCTTGACCATGTATCCACTGTCTGTGATATCTGTGTGGCAAACATCATCTCGGACGTCATCATTTCCTTCGCGGCGCCCCTGATGCCGCATATCCGTCCGGGCGGACTGTTCCTCTGCAGCGGCATCGTCTCGGTCCGGGCTGACGAAGTCGCTCAGTCCCTGACGGACGCCGGTTATGAGATCCTCCGGAAACAGACCAGAGGGGAATGGACCGCCTTCATGTCCAGGAGGAATGCCTGATGCACAGGTTTTTTGCGGATCCTGAACGCCGGACGGAAGACGGTGTATACCTGAGTGCCGAAGACGCCCGCCATGCCGCCACCGTGCTCAGGCTCAGGCCCGGGCAGCAGGTCCAGGTCTTCCTGGACGGACAGCTGCTGGACACGGAAATCATTTCCTCCGACGCGAAGGACGTCCTGGTCAGGATTCTTTCCGTTCTCCCCTCCACGGAACCTGCCCTGTCCGTCACCCTCTTCCAGGGACTGCCGAAAAGCGACAAAATGGACCTGATCGTGCAGAAGGCGACGGAACTCGGCGTTTCCCGGATCGTTCCCCTGATCATGGAGCGCTGCGTTTCCAGGCCGGACCTGAAGGACGCCGACCGGAAAACGGAACGCTGGAGAAAGATCGCCCGCGAGGCCGCCAAACAGTCCTGCCGGTGTGCGGTGCCGGAGATTGCTTCCCCCGTGTCCCTGCGCGGCCTGCCGGACCTTCCCGGCCTTCCGGAGACGAATATCGTTCCCTGGGAGGAAGCCGGTTCTTACGGTCCCCTCGCGTTCAGGAACAGTCATCCTTCCCTTTCCTCCCTCGGAATACTGATCGGTCCGGAGGGCGGTATCGACGCGGCGGAAATCGCTTTCCTGAAGTCCGCCGGTTTTATTCCCCTGACCCTCGGAAAAAGAATCCTTCGCACGGAAACGGCCGGTCTGGCCGCTGTTGCCGCGTTCATGAGCCTGTATGGAGAGATGGAGTGAACAGAACACTGACTGTCGCCGGGCACACACTCGGCTGTAAGGTAAACCAGTACGATACCCAGGCGATGCTTGAACTCCTGGAAGGCCGGGGATACAGGATTGTTCCGGTGGACGGTCCCGCGGACGTCTATCTCGTCAACACCTGTACCGTCACAGGAACCGGGGATAAGAAATCGCTTCAGCTGATCAGGAAAATCCGCAGGGAGCATCCTTCCGCCGTTCTGATCGTCTGCGGGTGCATGGCGCAGGAACGCGGTGAAGATCTCCTGTCCACCGGGGCCGACCTGGTCATCGGCACCCAGCGCAGAGGCGAAATCCTTAGCCTGCTGGATCAGGTGCTGGAAACAGGAAAACCGCTTTGCGCGGTGGAACCCCTGCGGGAAGGCCAGCCCTTCGAACGCCTTTCCATCACCCGGCAGAACGATCACTGCCGCGCCGTGCTGAAGATCCAGGAGGGCTGTGACAACCGCTGCTCCTACTGCATCATTCCCTCCGTCCGGGGGCCGATCCGTTCCCGGACGCCGGACGACATCCGGGAGGAAGTCCTCAGCCTGAGCCGGGCCGGTTTCCGTGAGGTCGTACTCACGGGAATTCATCTTTGTTCCTACGGTCGGGACCTGGGCCGTTCCGTTTCCCTTCTGGACGTGATTAACATCATCCAGGATACGGACGGGATTCTCCGCGTCAGGCTCGGTTCCCTCGAGCCGGTTGTGGCCACTCCGGAGTTCGCATCCGCCCTGCGGAAAGCGGACAAGATCTGTCCCCAGTTTCACCTGGCCCTGCAGTCCGGCAGCGATACCGTACTGGCCCGGATGAAACGGAGATATAATACCGCGCAGTATCTCAGGGGCGTGGAAAACCTTCGCCGGGAATTCCCCCGGGCCGCTTTTACCACGGATATCCTCACAGGCTTTCCGGGCGAAACCCCCGAAGAGTTTGAGGAAACGAAGCGGATGATCGAAAAGGTCGGTTTTTCCCGCATTCACGTGTTCCCCTATTCTCCCCGGCCCCATACGCCTGCCGCGGAGCTTCCCGGACAGCTGTCCTCTGCTGAGAAGGAACGCCGCGCCCGCGAGCTGATCGCCCTGGGAAACAGGGTCGCCCGCTGCTGGCTCAGCACCTGGTCCGGACAGGAATCCACGATCCTGCCGGAGGAGAAAGTCAACGGATGCTGGGAGGGATATACGCCGGAGTATATCCGCGTACGGCTGTCCCCTGCCGCGGAATGCCTTCCCGGCGTGCCGGTCAGGGTCCGCCTTCTGGATGCCGGTCCCCGTTTCATGAACGGTGAGATCATACATGATTAAATGGAAAGGATGTACTGCATCATGGAAAACTGTCTCTTCTGCAAAATCATGAAGGGTGAAATCCCCTCCCAGAAAGTGTATGAGAACGACTATGTATATGCATTCAGGGATATCAATCCCCAGGCTCCCGTTCACGTCCTGGTGATTCCGAAAAAGCATTTTTCTTCCCTGAACGATATCGGTTCGGCGGATGACCGGGAACTGGCCGAGTGCCTCCGGGCCGTCAGGCTGATCGCTGCGCAGGAAAATCTGAGCGGCGGTTACCGGGTGGTTTCCAACTGCGGCGCCGATGCCTGCCAGTCCGTGCCCCATCTTCATTTCCATATCCTCGGCGGCGCCGCGTTGACGGACAGGATGGGCTGATCAGAGCGTTCGTTTCCACGGCTTTCCACTCTTTCTCCGGAGGGATTGTGAAAAAAAGTTGACTCATCTGCGCTTTGGCTGTATAATGTAGCATGGCTTTCGGATCGATCGATGATCTACCGCCGGCCATTGTATTGAGCGAGGGGAGGGATAACAGTGTCCGAGGTTCGTATCCGCGAAAATGAGTCCCTGGAAAGTGCGCTCAAACGGTTTAAGCGGCAGTGCGCCCGCAGCGGCGTTCTCCAGGAAGTGCGCAAACGCGAGCA
>JAEEGL013682697.1_pt1 | contig 22530 bp, 10 predicted proteins | sample 9134231 | NCBI WGS metagenome assembly JAEEGL01 (sample SAMN16246548, study PRJNA631951) | gut metagenome | biome: gut microbiome; feature: rumen; material: fiber-attached | host: Bos | place: Iran: Karaj | collected 2018-10
ATGTTGCCAGCAGTAGGTCATAAACCCCAAGCGTGTGACAGTTACAGTTGTGACAGATAAAAATAAGGGGTATCAAAAACGCCTCTTATAATATATAACTAATTAATAATTAATAATATATATAAGAAAATTAAAAAAAACATACCCCTCTAAAAATCAACTGTCACAACTGTAACTGTCACAAAATGGCAGATGAAAGGATTGTTATATTCTCCTAAAGAGCAGTATAACAATAAAATACGATACGGTTAGGGACACGAAGTCCTGGCTGTCAACGCCCGATGTGTGACAACAGTCATCCCAAAAACCACCCCAAATGGCCTCCAAAACCCTCCGATGACCCCACTTTATGATGCTTTTTCCCCTACGAGGTACCCATCTGAGCGAATTTGTATTTCAACATCCCGGCCTGAATTGAGGGCCCTTGGGGGTCAAATTGACAATCTTTCGGCCAAAACGGGCAGCAACAAGGACCAATTGGCCAATCTTGTAGAGGCCTTCTGTCACCAATTTCGCGAGCGCGATGAGGAGGAGCTGAAGAAACTCGACGAGTGGAAACGAAGGGTAAGGGTGAGGGCCTGTTGTTCGTCGGTAAGGTCTCTGTTAGTTCGCTCGCCGACGAACAAACGACAGCCTCCGAACGAGGGATGAACGGAGAAACGGTGGTTTTTCGACGAAGTGTGTGTTCCTGAAATCTTGAAATTTCCTCCGCATTTATGGTAATTTACTTTCTGCTGCTTTAGCAGCAGGATGTTTTGCGCCTAAAGGCGAATTCGGGGTTGAAAGGTTATTGGTTATTGATACTAATGGTTATTGGTTATAGGTTATTGGTTATTGAGAGTTGAAAGATTAAAGTTTCTTGGTCAAAGTTTATTGGTTATTGAGAGTTGACAGTTGAAAGTAGTTGAGAGTTTAAAGTTGATAGTAAAATCTACGATTTCTGCGAGAGTTTTCCCAAGCTTTAGCTTGCACATTCGTGTTTTTTCGTTTTTTTCGATGTTCTATAATTGAATGTTTATTGTTTATTGGTTATTGAAAGTTGAAAGATTAAAGTTTATTGGTTATTGGTTATAGGTTATTGAAAGTTGAGAGTTGAAAGTTTAGAGTAGTTGAAAGTTGATAGTAAAATCTGCGTTTTCTGCGTTTTCTGCGAGAAATAAAAGTCCGCGCCAGCCATTAATGGTTAATTAATGGTAATTCGTGTTAATAAAAAACAAGCTTTAGCTTGCCAAATTCGTGTAATACATGTGATACGTGGCACATTTAGTTGATAGTAAACTCTGCGTTTTCTGCGAGAATTATTGCTTTACGGATTGAAAATCCTTATAGTATTTTGCGTCAGATTGCAAATCTGCCGCAACTGACAAATCTGCCGCAACGGAGCCGTTTTCGTTTTACCTTATTTTTTAGTCGTTACTAAATAAAAAGAGGGTGTCCTTGACTGTTGAGACACCCTCGTTATGAATGGTTTCACCTCTTCGGGGCAATGAATAGATGCCCTTGTAGATGATAGCTGTGATTCTTTACAGTTGGTTGTTCTGCAGGGAGAGCTTGTAGAGTTTGACGCTGTTGTCGATCTTGTCTTCTTTGGCTTCTTTGCCGTATTTGTCGACGTCGACGACGTTGCGGGGGCTGTGGGTGATGCTCAGAGGGCCGTTGATGCAGCCGCCTTCGCAGGCCATGCCTTCGAAGAAGTTCTCCACGGCACGGTCGGCTTTGAGCTTGGCAAGGGCCATGTTGCACTCGTCGAGGCCGCTCATGGTGCAGGTCTTGATGCCTTCTACGCCGAGGCTCTTGGCCACATCCTGAACACCCTGGGTGATACCGCCCGATTTGGCAAAGATACGTCCGTAGAAGGAGGCGTTGTTGAGTGGTGTGTCCTCCAGTTCGGCAGGGTTGATGTCGCGGGCATCGATGAAGGCTTGCAGCTCCTCGAACGACATGACGGTGTCGATGGCTCCGTGGGTCTTCTCGAGGAAGTACTCCATCTTCTTGCTGGCGCAGGGTCCGATGAAGACAATCTTGCAGTTGGGGTCGGAACGCTTGATGAGCTGTGCGGTCTCAATCATGGGCGAGGGCGAGGAGGAGATATATTTGACCAGTTCGGGGTAGCGCTTCTCGATAAATGCCACGAAGGAGGGACAGCAGCTGGTGGTCATGATGCGTTTTTCTTTCCACTCGTTGGCCTCTTTGTAGAGGGTGATGTCGGCACCCAAGGCGGCTTCGACGACCTGATGGAAGCCGAGTTTCTGGATGGCGGTGACCACCTGGGGCAGGGTGCTGTCGCGGCATTGGCCGACGATGGCGGGAGCCACCACGGCATAGACACGATATTTGGTGTTGTTCTCCGATTCTTTCAGAATCTTGATGATGTCCAAGATGAGCGATTTGTCCTGGATGGCACCGAAGGGGCATTTGTAGATGCAGGCACCACAGGAGACGCACTTGTCGTTGTTGATCATGGCCGAGCCTTGCTCGTTGATGCTGATGGCCTTGGGCTTGCAGCTCTGGATGCAGGGACGGTGCTGTGCGATGATGGCACCGTAGGGGCAGGCCTTGGTGCATTTGCCACACTCGATGCACTTGGTCTTGTCGATGGTGGCTTTGTGGTTGACGATGGTGATGGCATCCTTGGGGCAGACCTCGGCGCAGGCATGCATCAGACAGCCACGGCAGGCAGGGGTGACCAGCATGCCGCTCACAGGGCATTCGTCGCAGGCGATGTCGATGACCTGCACGGGGTTGGGGTTGCTCTTGTCGCCTCCCATGGCCATCTTGATACGCTCCTGGATGATGGCGCGTTCTTTGTATATGCAACAACGCAGCTGAGGTTTGGGACCCGGACAGATGGTCTTGGGGATGTCTAAATAGACATCATCTAAGGTATCGTTGTAGGCATGCTTGATGACCTCCTTCAGTACGTTGTATTTGATTAACTGTACGTTTGTGTCAAAAACACGTGGCATAAAAAGTTCTTTTTATTAGTGAATAATTGAAATTAGTCTTCTACTTCCTTGCCGGCGGCTATGCGGGCGCGCTTGCGTTCGATTTCGTCGAGGATGATTTTGCGGATGCGCAGGCTGCTGGGGGTGATTTCCAGGTACTCGTCGTCGCGGATGTACTCCATGGCTTCCTCGAGCGAGAATTTGATGGGGGGCGTAGTGGTGCTCTTGTCGTCAGCACTCTTGCTGCGCATGTTGGTGAGGTTCTTGCTGGTGACGACATTGATGACGATGTCGTTGCCCGGACGGAGGCTCTCGCCGATGACTTCGCCGCTATAGACTTGGTCGCCGGGTTCGATGAAGAAGGGGCCTCGGTCTTGCAGTTTGCTGATGCTGTAGGCGGTGGCTTCGCCGGTTTCCTTGGCGATGAGGGCACCCATCTTGTGGTCGTCGATGTCGCCCTTCCAAGGCTCGAAATCGCTGAAGCGGTGGGCTATGATGGCCTCGCCGTTGGTGGCGGTGAGCAGGGTGTTGCGCAAGCCGATGATGCCACGGGAGGGAATCTTGAAGTCCAGCTGCACGCGGTCGCCCTTGGTCTCGATGGTGTCGATCTCGCCTTTGCGACGGGTGACGACGTCGATGACCTTGCTGGAGAATTCTTCCGGCACGAGGATGGTTAGCTGCTCGATGGGTTCGCATTTCTGCCCGTCGATTTCTTTGATGATGACTTTGGGCTGTCCCACCTGCAGCTCATAACCCTCGCGGCGCATGGTCTCGATGAGGATGGAGAGGTGCAGGATGCCGCGGCCGTAGACCAACAGCGAGTCGGGCGAGTTGGTTTCTTCTACGCGCATGGCCAGGTTTTTCTCCAGCTCTTTGTAGAGACGGTCGCGGAGGTGACGGCTGGTGACGAACTTGCCTTCTTTGCCGAAGAAGGGGGAGTTGTTGATGGTGAAGAGCATGCTCATGGTGGGCTCGTCGACCTTGATGGGAGGCAGGGGCTCGGGATTGTCGATGTCGCAGATGGTGTCGCCAATCTCAAACATGACGCTCTTGTCGAGGTCGAGCAGCACGGCGCAGATCTCGCCGGCTTCTACCACATTCTTGGTGCGCTCTTTGCCCAGGCCTTCAAAGGTATAGAGTTCTTTGATTTTGCTTTGGATTCTGCTCTGGTCGCGTTTGACCAGCATGATGGATTGGCCGGCCTGCAGGGTGCCACGGTTGAGGCGGCCAACCGCGATGCGTCCCAGATAGGAGCTGTAATCCAGGCTGGAGAGCATCATCTGGGTGTTGCCCTCGGAGACCCGAGGGGCAGGGATATACTTAATGATGAGGTCCATCAGATAGCTGATGTCCTCGGTGGGGGTGTCCCAATCGCCGTTCATCCAGCCTTGCTTGGCGGAGCCATAGGCGGTGGGGAAGTCGAGCTGCTCGTTGGAGGCTCCCAGGTTGAACATCAGGTCGAAGACGGCTTCCTGTGTCAGCTCGGGGTCGCAGTTGGGTTTGTCGACTTTGTTGATGACGACGATGGGCTTGAGACCCAATTCGATGGCTTTCTGCAACACAAAACGGGTTTGGGGCATGGGGCCCTCGAAGGCATCCACCACCAGCAGCACGCCGTCGGCCATGTTGAGCACACGCTCCACCTCGCCGCCGAAGTCGCTGTGGCCAGGGGTGTCGATGATGTTAATCTTATAACCTTTGTATCGGACGGAGACGTTCTTGGACAGGATGGTGATGCCGCGTTCGCGTTCCAAGTCGTTGTTGTCAAGAATCAGGTCGCCGGTCTCTTGGTTGTCACGAAAAAGTTTTGCCTGGTGCAACATTCTGTCAACTAAGGTTGTCTTGCCATGGTCGACATGTGCTATAATGGCAATATTTCTAATATTTTGCATCTTTTTATAAATATATTTTAAGCCTGCAAAAATACGAAAAAAAAACGATATAGCGGTTTTTTTGCATAAACGATTGCCCAAACTGGATTTCCGACGTCACTCTTGCCCACTTTTTCCTGTCGTGATGGCCTCTTTTTCGCCTATCGTACCCGCGCCAGATGGAGGGTGGCCAAACAGACGGCGTATTCCTGTTGCTCCTCTTTGGGTTTCCAAGCCACGATGAAACTCACTTCGGCCGAAACAACCTGATAGCCTTTTGCTTCCAATTTTTGCATCTGGGCTTTCTTGCTGTTGGAGAGGGCGGCGATGCCAACCCCTTCGGGGGTGGAGAGGTGGCCGTTGGCGTAGTGCAGCGGGTCGCCGCTGCGCAGTTTCAGCACCTGCCGCTTGCGCTCTTTGAAATAATCTAAGAAAACATCGCGGTGAGTGAGGGCGATGGTGATGGGCACCCGCTGATTCTCCTCTACATGGTGCGGCACGGGTGGTGCCATCTGGTCAAAGAATGGGGCATGGCTATGGATGAACAGCCGCTTCTTGGCCCGCGTGATGCCGACATAGAGGGCGTGCAACGATTCGGCTTCATGGCCTTCCTTCAAGGCTTGGGGCGCCACCAGATGCACCGTGTCGAACTCCCTTCCCTTGGCTTTGTGGATGGTGGAGATGAAAATAGTCTTGCGGTCGGCCGAGACAAAGTCCTCGATGTTGGATTCGAAAAGATATTCCTTTAAGTCGCTGTAATAGAGGGTTCGGTGTGTTTTTTCGAAGTCGGCAAAGAAACATTTCACCGCCTCGATACAGCTGCTGGTATGGTAAGCCTGAAGGGTACGTTCTTTGGCTTCGTCCCATTGTTTCTGCGTGAGGGCACTGCCCACATTGCCAGACAGTTGTTTGAGAAAATAGCGTATCTCGGCCAACTGGTGGAAGCTGAACCCGCCTATTGATTGGATGAGACGTGTGTGTAGTCCCTGCTGTTCCAACAGATAGGCGGCCTGAAGGGCCTCTTCGTTGGTGGGGGTGAGCAGACAAGTGGTACCTTCGGTCAGCCCTGCCTGTTGCACTACTTCGATTACCTCGGGCAGGAAGCCTTTGCTGTCGTATTGGTGCACTTGCACAATTCCCTTATCCTGGCTGAAGGCTGTGCAGGAACTCTTTTTCATGCGGGCGGGGAGGAGGGTGGCAAAACGGTTGGAAAAGTCAACTATCGCGCTGGTGCTCCTGTAGTTGGTGGTCATCTCGTAGAGGGTGGCACCTTGGTCGTCTATCATCGATTGCAGATACCGCGAGTCGGAACCCCTGAACCCATAGATATTCTGGTCGTCGTCGCCCACGGCAATCACCCGCATCTCCTCATTCCTGTTCATCAGCGCCTTCACCAGCTGGAAGTCGTCGGCCCCCATGTCCTGCGCCTCATCTATCACCAAAACACTCTTGGCAATCTTCTGCTCTTCCACATCGCCGCTCTCAATTTTCATTGCCGCCTGCCGCACCACATCTTGGGCATCGGTCAGGTTGCCCATCTTGCCTAAGATGTCGAAGCTAAAGGAATGGAAGGTCTTGATTTCTACAAAATGGGCAGCATTGCCAATCAACTCCATGAGGCGTTTCTTGAATTCGGTGGCAGCTGAGCGCGAGAAGGTGAGCATGAGCAACTGCTCGTGCTTCACGTCTTCCATCAACAGCAGCGAAGCCAGCTTGTGCACCAGCACCCGGGTTTTGCCACTACCAGGTCCCGCCGCCACGACAATGTATTTGGATTGCTTGTCGTTGATGATGGCCAGCTGTTTTGGGTCTAAGCCTCCAAAAATCTGCTTGTATTTGTTGGGGGTGATGTTGTTGTTGATTTCGGTTTTGCGTTCGCCCTTGAAGTATTTGCCAATGAACTTTTTGAAGTCCATCTGAAAATAGTCGCTGACATATTGGATGGCCGAATCGTAGTCTTTTACCATCAGGTTGGTATACTCACCCACGATGTGTATCTGCTGGATGCGCTGTTTGTAGAATTCGTCCAACAGGCGGTAATGCTCTTTGCTATATTTTACCCGTCGTTCAACCTTTCGGGTCAGCTGCATGGTGTTGTATATCACCAAGAAACCACCGTCAATCTTCAATAATGAGTTTTTGGACAGATAGAGCAACGCCTCCTCAAAATCGTTGAGGGTGACCTCTTTCTGTCCGCCCAAAGCCAGCTGCTGATGGTTTTGCTTATAGCTCTCCATCAGGCCAACGATGGAGAAGCTCACGGCCGATTTCTGCGTAGGGTCAATCACTTTGCCCACACTCGAAATGCCTGCTGCTGCCATGCTCAGCTCTTTCACCACATAGCGGCAGATGTCGGTGCGTTGCTCAAAACTCGCCATCAGGATTTCCTGCTCTTTCTGCCTTTGTATGACTACGTTGCCGGCGGCGGTGTGTTCTTCTTTGCGGATATAGCCTTTCAGCGTGAGGAAATAGAACAGGGTTTTGATTCTTTTGACACTACTGTTCACCCCTTCCTTCATTGCCAACTCGTTCAGCTCTTTGTAGTTGAAATGGTTGATGTCGCCCCTCATCTGTGTCAGGAGGAAATGCTCAAGCTTCAGCGTCTGTTCCAATTCCCTGGCGGTTGTGCTTTTGGCTATCCACGCCATCATGTCGCGCGAGTCGGCCAGTATTCCCTCCTGTCGCATGAGGTTGACGTTGCGGATGACGGTTTCTTTGGCCATACCCAGCATGTCGGCCAGGTAGTCGATGCGGCTTTCGGCCTCGCTGTTGCGATTGCCAGCGGTGGCCTTGCTGCTGATGAGAGAGCCGATGATGCGGGCCGCCTCTTCGCGGGTGTATTGGTCGAAAAGGGGCGAGAGGTTCAGCCGATGCCTTGCCTCGTCCATGTTGCGCACAGCAATGCTGGTGGCAAAGATGTGCGGCACATTGTTGCCACGCTGGATGAAGCCCGACTCTTCCAAAGCCGCGATGGCTGCCTTGACGCGGGTTTCGATGTCGATGACTTCTTCGTTCCAGCCGGCTTGTCGTGCTATCTCGAGTGGCGAGCAGCTGACTTGCTCCTGGGTGGAGGTGAAATCTTTGATGGCTTTCCAAACCTGCTGTATCTCGCTGATGCTTAGCTTGGTTTGGTTGAGGAGGATGAAATGTTTGTCTAAGTCGTTGTCGCTGAACAGCACATAGCAGGAGGCCTCCATCTTGGGGTCACGACCCGCTCGGCCTGCCTCCTGCACGTAGTTCTCCAGCGAGTCGCTGATGTCGTAGTGTACCACCAGTCCCACATCCTTCTTGTCCACCCCCATGCCAAAGGCCGAGGTGGCAACAACCACTTGGGCAGCACCGCTCATGAAGGCATTCTGGTTCTGCACTTTTTCAGCCGCCTCCATCTTGCCATTGAAAGGCAAAGCCTGTATGCCGTCGGCCCTCAGGTGCTGGCTGATTTCTTTGGTTTGTCGTGTCCTTGACACGTACACTATCGTCGGACAGTTGTGTCCCAAGATGAGGTTGCGCAACTGGTTGTATTTGTCGCCGGGGGTCTCGGCATGGATGACCGAGTAGCGGAGGTTTTTCCGCTCGGCCGAGGCGGCAAAGATTTTTAGGGTAAGGCCTAATTTTCTGTTGAAATAGTCGGCTATATCGCTGATTACCTTCTGTTTGGCTGTGGCGGTAAAGCAAGATACGGCTATCGGGTTTTTCTGTCCACGCAATTCCTGCAACTCTTTGATGAAGTCGCCGATGTAGAGGTAATCGACCCTGAAATCGTGTCCCCAAGCTGAGAAACAATGGGCTTCGTCTATCACAAAACGCACGATGTTGCGTCCCGACAGCAGTTTCTTGATGGTGGCCGATCGCAACATTTCCGGGGCTATGTAGAGTAGGTTGGCACCTCCGGAGAGGACCTGATTAACCGCTTCGGCACGCTCCAGGGGGTCCAGCAATCCGTTGATGGTGACGGCATCGCCGATGCCCCGCTCGGTTAGATTATCCACCTGGTCTTTCATCAGCGATTGCAGGGGCGAGATGACAACGGTCAGCCCGTGGCAGTTTCTGCCCGCCATGAGGGCTGGCAGTTGGAAGGTGAGCGACTTGCCGCCTCCTGTGGGGAAGATGGTCAGCAGCGACTCCCCCCTGAGGGCCGATTCGACGGCTTGTTGCTGCATGGCTACACCGTCGAAAGTTCTGAACTGGTCAAATCCAAAGAACTCCTTGAGTCCTTGGTGGGCATCCAGCCGCTGACGGCAATAGTCGCAGTTGCCGCAGGGGGTGTTGCGCAGGAAATTCATTACGTTGGACACTTTGGGATAATTCCGCACCACCCATGCTGGCGTGATAGACATGAAGTCGTCGGTGCCAATCACGGCCAACGTATAGGCCAACTCGATGGGGTAGTGCTTCACCACAGCCGCAAGATTGGCGTGGCTGCAAATCCGTCCCCGAAATTCCTGTTCGATTATATGTTCAAGGTCTGCGTTGAATGTGCTAAAGCCAAGATAATCAAAGAATCCTGCAAATTCGGCCTTGTCGTGCAAAAGCTGATAGTAGATGGTTTGTAGGGTAGGGGAGAGCGCCTGCCATGCCGCCACCTCGTCGCAAAAGAGGTCGCGGGCTTTCTGCGCATCGTTGGCAGGATTGTTCAGCTCATCGCTCTGCAGTTTGTCGTCCTTTACCAGCTTGTGGTAAGGTTTTTTGGGGAAGAGCAGGGGCGACAGGAAAAGGGTGTCGATCACCTTCCTTCCTTGCTCCAACCGCATTACGCTCAGATACTTTAGGTCGTGCCGCAGGATATTGTGCCCACAAAGCACGTTGCACCCCTTTACGAATGCCTGAAATTCGGAAGCCACATGAGTGTGGAGTATCGCTCCATCTTCCCGCACGGCTCCATAATCCGTCACCTTTTGGTCCGGTACGCTGACTTCAGTATCAATGAATACGATCATCTTTTTGCCATCGGCTCTTGTCCTTTGCTTTCTATGGGATTTCTTTTAACCCAAATTGGTCATTAGGCTGAGAATTTGTAAATTGCATATTTTGAATTTGAAAAGTATTTGAGACTTTTTAATTGCATGCAATTAATACAAGTAGGCTCTATTCTATTGTGAAAGTGAAGGACCTGTATTTGGTTGAGCGCGAAGGATTTTCGGTGACATGCAGTTTCTCGTTGCCAAAATACATGAGCCGGTAGTTGTCCATGTTCTCGGTCTTGTAGGTGGCAAAAAGGCGATAGAAATCGTCTAAGAATTCCTGCGACCGGATGTCGATTTGCAATTCGTAGCACATGTCGTAACGTGAGTCGAGCTTCAATATCAGTCGGTAGTCGGCCGTGTTGATAATCATGTTGCCCTCCACGTCGTTGCCTGCCGGCATGTAGGTGATGTCAAATTCTTGGCTCTCAGCCCGCTCGTTGCCCACAAAGGCACCCAACGACTGGATGATGTGGTGTGCGTCGCGGCCCAGCTGCTCGGGGATATAGTCGGCCTGCACTTGTGCGCTTGCCATCATGCCCATGGCCAACAAAAGCAGGGTCAAAACAGTCTTTTTCATGGTCTCATTTTTTTTATGAATAGGTAAACATGCATCGCTACACCAGTCCTTCCACCACTCTCCCTATCGCGGCCCTCATGGGGGTGTGATAGTCGTTAAGGAATGTTCCAGCGGGACGGTTGGCCACAATCAGGCATACTGTCATTGCTCGGTGACCCAGGGCGTTGGCAAAGCCAAAGATGGCCGAGGTCTCCATCTCGAGATTGGTCACGCGGGTGCCCTTCCAGCTGAAGGTTGCCAGTTTCTCGTTGAGGTCTACAATGCTGGGTGCCAAACGGATATTGCGTCCCTGAGGGCCGTAGAAACCAGGTGCCGTCACGGTGATGCCGTGGTGTATCCCTTCGCCTATCTTGTTCAGTAACATCTCGCTGCCGCGCACACAGTAGGGCTTGGCTAATTTGGGGTCGAGCTGCATGTGCTGGGCGAAAGCCTCTTCCATGGCATGCTCAAACCCTTCGTCGCCATGCTGGTAGTAGTTCATCAATCCGTCCATCCCGATGGCGTAGCGTGATGCCACGAGGCTACCGCAATCTACGTCGGCCTGCAGCGAACCACAGGTTCCAATGCGCACCCAATTCAGCGTGCGGTGTTCTTTGCGTGGTGTGCGGCTTTGTAGGTTGAAATTGGCTGCCGCGTCCAGTTCGGTGGCCACGATGTCGATGTTGTCGCATCCCATGCCGGTGCTCAGGGCGGTGAAGCGCACGCCGTGGTAGCGGCCTGTGAGGGCGTGCAGCTCGCGGTTCTGCGATTCGTATTCCACGCTCTCAAAGATGTCTTTGAACATGTTGACTCGGTCGGGGTCGCCCACCAACAGAACGTTGTCGGCCAGTGTCTCGCCGGTCAGATTAATATGGTAAAGGCTCCCATTGGGAGCCAATACCAGTTCGCTTTCTTTTATAGCCATATAGTGATGCTTTTTGCTTCTGTTACTATCTGCTCGAAGTGGAACGGTTGTTGCTGCCGCGGGTCGAGCTGCCGCTTCTGGTACTGGTGTTGTTGTCGGTGCTGCGCGAGCTGCTGGCCTTGTTGTTGCCGGTGCTGCGTGAGACAGTACCTGCGTTGCGGCTGTTGCTGCTTTGGGTGGCACGGCTGTTGCTGCGGCTGGTGGTGCCTGCGTTGCGGCTGTTGCTGCTTTGGGTGGCACGGCTGTTGCTGCGGCTGGTGGAGCCTGTGTTGCGGCTTTCGTTCACCGTATTGCCTGTGCTACGGGTAGTGCTGGTAGAGGTGGCAGCGCTGCGGGTGCTCGTCTCGGTGGAAGGATTGGCGGAACGGCTGGAGCTGGTATTCGTGCCGCGGGTGTTGGATTCGGTTGTTGTGCCGTTGCTGCGGCTGGTGCTAGTATTTGTGCCGCGGGTGATGGATTCGGTTGTTGTGCCATTGCTGCGGCTGGTGCTGGTATTCGTGCCACGGGTGTTGGATTCGGTTGTTGTGCCGTTGCTGCGGCTGGTGCTGGCGGTGCCGCGGGACGGTGTGCTACTGTCGGTGGCGCGGCTGGGAGTGCCGGTGGATGCGCCACGGCTGTTGTCTGTTCCGCGTGTGGCAGTACCCGAGGTGTTGCTGCTACGGCCCGAAGTGGTGTTGGTGCTGGCGCTTCGTCCCGTCGAGTTGGCTGCCGGTGCCTGTGTGGTGGTGCGGGTGCCCGTGGTGCGGTTAATGGTAGTGATGGTGTTCTCGCCGCGGGTGCTGGTGATGCGACTGCCCTCACGGTTGGTGGGGTTGTTCCTGACGGGAGTCTCGGAGCGGGCGGTGGTGATGTTGCCTACCAGAGGCAGACCGGTGTAGTTGTAGCCACCGTGGCCGTCTTCGGTATAGCCGGGACGTTCCTTGCCAGGCATGTAGGGCTTAGGTGGGATAGGAGCGGGGTGGCTGGGATGACGGTGGTAGTAGGGGTGGTAGTGGAAGTGAGGATAGTTGCGATAGTGCCAGCCCGGGCGGTGGATGTCATAGTGGTAGGTGTAGTAGTATACCACAGGACGCGGCGGGCGCACATAGTGGTGATAAGGCGGCATGGCCCATCTGAAGGTTGGACGGCTGTGGGTGGTCCTGAAGCGCAGATAGGAGGCCGCACTATAGATATTGCTATTGGTGAGCAGGTAGATGCACTCCAGGTCGATGGGCATGTAAATCTCGTCACCGGTGTAGGCATCGTAGCCATACAGCCAGATTTCGTAGAACGAGGTGCTGATTTGCTCGGCCCACACCTCGTTGACAAGGCAGTAGGTGGGCAGTTCGTCCTCATAGCCGCAGTAGATCATCAGCTCGTCCTGATTGTTCAGGTAAGCCACTGTCCTCGCGGCTTGGTTGTAAGTAAAATAGAGGATGTTGTCGGCGGTAGCGCTCAGGGCTGCTACCATCAGTGCCAGTGCTAAAACTATCTTTTTCATGGCTGTTAGTTTTTGCTTGTTTATCGTTTATTTTTTAGTATTCCCTATGTTAAAATAATTTTGCAAAGGTACATTTTTTTTTCCAATCAACGAATATTTTTCTATCCCCTTGGTCCAGGCCCACCTAAAGGAGCGTGCCGCCGTTGCCTTCTAAGCTTGTGGGGAACTGTCGCCTTTCTCTATCTCCTGCTCCCAGTAGGTGGCTCCCTCTATGCCCATCTTCTTGGGGTCGAAAACAGGATTCTTCTTGCCCTCTTTCTTCTGCTGTTCGTAGTCTTTCAGTATCTTGAAAGTCTTTCCCGACAGCAGCAGGATGGCTATGATGTTTATCCACGCCATCAGCCCAACGCCCATGTCGCCCAGGCTCCAGATGGTGCTGGCCTCCTTAAGACTTCCAAACAAAACTGACCCCACAAAGACCACCCTGAGTATATAAATCATCACCTTCTCATCCTTCAGCCCGTCGGCGCTGCCACCTAGCTTGGCCTTGGTGAAGAGGTACACCAGGTTGGTCTCGGCATAATAGTAGTAGGCCATCACCGTGGTGAAGGCAAAGAAGAACAGCGTGATGCTGATGACGATGCCACCCCAGCCCTGTCCCAGCAGGGTGCTCAACGCCGCGATGGTGTATTCTACGCCCGGCTGACCCAACTGGGCCACCTCCGACTTCACCAGAAAGCCGCCTGTGGCAGGGTCTATCACGTTGTAGCATTCAGTGGCCAGCAGCATGATGGCTGTGGCTGTGCACACCAGCAGCGTGTCCACATACACCGAAAAGCCCTGCACCAGTCCTTGTTTCACAGGGTGATCCACCTTGGCGGCGGCGGCTACGATGGGAGCGGTGCCTTGTCCGGCCTCGTTGCTGTAGATGCCCCGCTTCACGCCCCAGGCAATGGCGGCACCCACGATGCCACCCAGCGCCTCGTGCACACCGAAAGCACTTGCCACCATGTCTCTGAAAGCCCCTGGCACCGCGGGTGCATTCACCACCAGCACCACCAGCGCCAACAAGATGTAGGCTATGGCCATAAAGGGGGTGACCAGCTCCGCCACCCGCGAAATCCGCTTCACGCCGCCTATCACCACCAAGGCTATCAGCCCTGCCACCGCCACGCCTATCATCCAGGGGGCGATGTCGAAGGTGTTGGCAAACGACATGGCAATGCTGTTGCTGTGTATCGGCGGCAGGCACATGGCGCACACCAGCACCGTGATGGCTGCAAACAACGCCGCCAGCCACTTGCACTTCAGTCCTTTCTCAATATAGTATGCGGGGCCGCCACGGAACTGCGACCCTCTTTTCTGCTTGTAAATCTGTGCCAGCGTGGCCTCAGCGTAGGCGGTTCCAGCCCCCAGGAAGGCAATAATCCACATCCACACAATGGCTCCAGGCCCGCCAAAGCCTATGGCCATGGCCACGCCCACAATGTTGCCCGTCCCCACGCGTCCCGACAGAGCCAGGGCAAAGGCCTGGAAGGAGGAGATGCCGTCCTTCTTGTTCTTGTCGTTGTGAAACAGCAGCCGCACCATCTCGCCCAGGTGCCTCACCTGCACAAATCGCGTGCCGATAGAAAAATAGATGGCTGCAGCCAAACAAAGCCCCACCAAGGGCCAACTCCAAACGCAGTTGTTCAGGAAAGTAATAATATTGTCCATCGTTCCCCAGTTAATAGTTATTTATCAAACCCACCTGACCCCACTCAATTAGAGATTGCAAATGTACAAAAAATATTCAATCTTTCGTTCTTTTTTCCATTTTTTAACATAAATTGGTAAGCAGAATTCATTTTTTTTCTCCGCCATTCCTCGCCTTCATCAAAAAAAATTTTATTGTTTCCCTTTTTTTTTGTATCTTTGCAGCCCGAATTAATTAAACAAACCCTCACTGTTATGAAAGATTTTATTCCCACCAATGGTCAGTTTTCCATGATGACCCTTCCCTACGAGGCCCTCGGCGATGTCATTAGCGTGCAAACCCTTTCCTTCCACCACGGCAAGCACCTTCAGGCTTATGTCGACAACCTCAACAAGCTCCTCCCTGGCAGCGGACTCGAAAACCTTCCCCTCTCCGAGGTTGTCCGCAAGGCGCAAGGCGGCCTCTTCAACAATGCCGGCCAGGTGCTCAACCACACCCTCTATTTCGAGCAGTTCTCTCCCGCTCCCAAGCCCATGAGTGCCCAATTTGCCGCCCTTCTCGAAAAGAATTTCGGCAGCGTCGATGCCTTCAAGCAGGAGTTTGAGCAGAAAGGCGCCACCCTCTTTGGCAGCGGATGGGTATGGCTTAATGCCGACCCACAGGGCCGTCTCGTCATCACCCAGCACCCCAATGCCGAGAACCCCGTCACCCAAGGCCTCAACCCCCTGCTCACCTTCGATGTGTGGGAACATGCCTACTACCTCGACTACCAGAACCGTCGTCCTGCCTACCTCGCCGCGCTCTGGCAAATCGTCGACTGGCCCACTGTCGAATCCCGCCTCTGACACCTTCCCGGCCAGCGTGTCCCTACCGCTGCCGGTTAATCCCAAATCGTTCATGAGGACGATTTTGGGGTTGATAACCATTTACAACTTTAGGTTGAATTGAAGCTTTCAAAAAAAAACTTCAATACTCCACACTCTCTCCTTCTCCATCCTTCTGCATCATAGCGGGTAAATGGAATATAAGTTTTTATACCAATCTAACTATTCAGCTGTTAATGGTTTGCTAAATTTAAATGTATTTACTATTTATGCAGTTACAAAGAAAAAGTAACAATATGAAGGGATTGTCTGTCAAATATTTGATTGTTGCGCTGTTATGCATTCTATGCTGGGCGAACGCAGCGGGGCAGAATAATGTGACTATGGAGCCAGGCACCCTTTACATCGACGGTTGCCAGCATCCCGCTGGCACCATCTACGACAATGGGGGATATGAAAACAACTACACGAACAATTTTATTGGATATGTGGTCATTACGGCTCATCCTGGGGTGACCATCAACCTGATTGGGAGATACAACACCGAGCAATGCTGCGACAAGATTACCATCTACGACGGTTGCGATGCCACAGGAAATATTCTGTTCGGGCCCACAGGCGGCAACAGTGGGTTGAACGTGAGTTGCACGACGGGTTGCATGACGCTCAAATTCACAACCGATGGCTCGGTAGTGCGCAGCGGCTTTTCTTTATCCTACAGTTGCAGCATCGGCGGAATCTGCCACAACAGGCCCTACAACCTCAGGGTCAACAGCATTACAGACAACTCGGTGGGGTTGAGCTGGTCGGCCAGTAATCCCTCCGACCAATTTGTGATTTCTGTCAACGGTACTTCAACCACGGTGACGGGCACCAGCCACACGGTGACGGGGCTTTCGCAAGCCACCACCTACGACATGACTTTGTGCAACGAGGCCGACACCGCCAACCCCTGTTGCAATGTGCGGCGGAGCATACGCACCAGCTGCAACCCCATCGCACGTGCCGACTTGCCCTACAGATATGGCTTTGAGGATGCCACCCATTCCAGCAGCGGCTACGCCATCAACGGCTGCTGGACAGTTTACGCCGACGGCTCGTCGATAATATACCCCGAAGCGGGCGATGTCCACTCCGGTTTCTATTCCTTCTACACCAACACCAACCGTCCAGACAACACAATCATCCTGGCCTTGCCAGAATATCTCGACCAGCTGAACGAAACGATGGTCGACTTCTGGTCACACACGAATGTCGACGCGATGAGCTGCGTGATGGATGTGGGCGTGATGGAAGACCCGTTCGACACTTCTACCTTCACACCGGTGCAGTCGATTACCTTTAACAACACTTCCTACCAGTACAATTATGTCTCGTTGGCCTCCTACAACGGCCCGGGACGTTTTGTGGCCATGAGGATGAGCGGGAGGGTGCAGGAGGTGTTTCTTGACGATGTGACGCTAAGGCTGTCTCCCCATTGTCCTGACGTGACGGGGCTGACTGTCGAGCGGGTCAACGCCACCAGCATGGCAGTGTCATGGAGCCAGTCGGGGGGCAGCTTGGCAACCCCGACGAGTTGTGAAGTCAATGTCATCCCGACAGGTGGCGGCACCCCCATCACCACAACCACTCTCGAGAGCCCCATCATCCTGTCCGGCTTGACCCCCGAGACCGAATATCAGGTGAGCGTGCGTTACCTTTGTGCAGGCGGCCATCAAGGCAACTGGGACACCATTTTGGCCACCACCAGCTCACTTTGCGGCCCGTGGTCGTCGCCGTCAGGATCCGGCTACGATCAGGTGTCGGGGGTGCCCGTGTACAATAGTTTTGGCAACACCATCTGCCAAACCATCTACAGCGCAAGTCAGCTGTCAGCCATGGGCGTCATGCCTGGTGCCATCCATGCCATGACCTACACTTGGACCTCCAACCGCTATCCCAAAGATTTCAGCATCTACATCGGCACCACCAGCCAGAGCTATTACCCAAATCAGAACCCCATCACCAGTGGGTTGACCCTTGTGTATAACGGCATCCACAACGCTAACACTTCCGGCACCCAGACCTACCCTTTCTCCACCCCCTTTGTGTGGGACGGGGTGAGTAACCTCGTGGTCACCACCCTGATGAACAAGACGGGCATCTCAGGCAGCAACACCAGCGGCTTTTGGGGCCATAGCACTCAGGCAAGCGAAAATGTCAGCCTTTATGCCTGTAGAAATAACACACCCTATGCCATTGGGAACCTGGGTGCCATCAACTTGTATTCCTCTTCCGCTCAGCCCAACGTCACATTCTCCAACTGCTTCGTCCATCATGGCTGCCACCAGCCGCTACCCGTGGTGACGGATGTGGGCATCACCCATGTCACGCTGCGATGGTCCATCGACAGCTCCAGCAACGGTTGGGACATCGCCTACAAGCGTTCCGACAACACCACCTGGATTACCGTGGCCACCAACTATCCTGTCAACGAGTATACGTTCAACAACTTAGACAGGGGCGTGGAATATAACTTCAGGGTGACGGCGGTATGCGACAGCGGCACCAATTACATCATAGCCACGGCTATGACCTTATGCCGCAACAACACCTTCAATTTCGACGACCTCTATGCCGATAATGTCAAATGCTATTTTGGCACATTCAACCTTCCCCGTCAGAGCCAGGGGGTGATAGACAACGGCAGCAGCAACAGCTCCTCGCGCCACACGGTCCACCACGACCGCATGGAGACCGACCTCCGCACCGGCAACCTCCTGCACACGGTGCCCGAGGGCTACTGCTCCTCCGTGAGGCTGGGCAACTGGGAGACCGGGAGCGAAGCCGAGAGCATCACCTACACCCACCAGATTGACACCAACGACTATAACCTGCTGCTGCTGAAATATGCCGCTGTGCTGCAAAACCCCAACCACACCTCCAGCAGTCAGCCTCGCTTCACCTTCACCATCACCGACACCAACGGCATCGAGCTGAGCCCCTGCTATTGTGCCGATTTCGTTTCCAACTTCAGCCTTGGTTGGAACATCGCCCCCAACAACGTCCTGTGGAAAGACTGGACCACCATCGGCATCGATTTGGAACCCCTGCATGGGTTGGTTATCAACATCACGCTGACAAGCTACGACTGCAACCAGGGTGCCCATTATGGCTATGCCTATTTTGTGCTCGATTTGGACAACAAGGGCATGAGCTCCACCAGCTGCAGCTCCGACGAGAACACCTTCCGCGCCCCGTCGGGATTTGCCTACCGCTGGTACTCCGCCACCGACACCACCACCCTCTCCACAGCCGACACCCTGCATGTCTACCAGGCTGGCACCTATTATTGCAACCTCGCCTATGTGGGTGCCCCCAACGACTCGGCCCACTCCAACTGCTTCTTCACCATGGCGGCCATAGCCGGCGAGCGCCATCCTTGGGCCCGCTTCACCATGACCTATATCGACACCACGGGGTGCGACTATGTCTGGGTGAGGATGCAGAACCAAAGCATCATCACGGGCGACACGGCCCACACCGACTCGATAGGCAGCAGCTGCGAGAGTTACCTGTGGCGTTTCGACGACGGCACCTCCACCACCGAGGTGAACCCGCGCCACGCCTTCACCCCAGGCACCCACACCGTGGCCCTCTACGCCATGCTGGCCAATGGTGACTGCATCGACACCGCCACCGCCACTTTCTTCGTCCACACCCCCTGCCTGGTGCTCGACACCGTCAGCCGCACGATATGCCTGGGCGACACCCTGCCCATGTTCGACACCCTCCTCACCACCCAGGGCACCTACGAGCTCGACAGCCTCTTGGGTGGCGACAGCTTGCTGATAAGGACGTTATATCTAACGGTTTTGGAAAACTCGTCCCTTTCCGTCACCGAGTACCATTGCAACAGCTACCTCTGGCCACAGAACGCCACCACCTACTACCAGTCGGGCACCTACTTCGACACCCTGCCCAACGCCGTGGGGTGCGACAGTATCATCACGCTGCACCTCACCATCTCCAATACCTTCATCACCACCCGCTACGACACCCTTTGCCAAGGACAGACGCTGACTTTTGCCGGACAGCTGTTGGCCACAACCGGACAGTATGCCGACACGGTGCCCGGAAACACCTTGGCCGTTTGCGACACCATCCATCAATTGCTGCTAACGGTCCATCCCACTTATCATTTCACCATCGCCGACACCATCTGCGCCGGCAGCATCTACCCCTACAACGGCCACAGCTATACCACCACCGGCATCTATGTCGACACGCTGCCCACCCATCACCTGTGCGATAGCATTGCCCATATCAACCTCTTTGTGCGCGACACCGTGATGATAGACACCTTGGTCGATGCCTGCGACGGCTTCCTTTGGTATGGCCAGTACTACAGCCAGGAAGGACAGCACGTCCATTTCCGTCCCCACCTGCTGCCCTACGAATGCGACACCGCCATCCGCCTTACCCTCTCCCTGCGCCATGCCACTTTTGGCGACACGGCGGCCATCTGCTGCGACAGCTTCAGCTGGTACGGGCAGCGCTACAGCACCGCCCTGCCAACGCCCACCCACACCCTCACCAACAGCGTGGGGTGCGACAGCACCGTCAGCCTGCACCTGACCGTCAACCACTCCGACACGATAGCACGCTACGACACCATCTACCGCGGCGACACCATTCAGTTTGAGGGACAAACCTACAGCCAGCCTGGCGATTACTACTTCAGCACCACCAACCTCATGGGGTGCGACTCCACGCGGATCTTGCACTTGGTGTGGCGCTACATGGTCACCGACACGCTTGTCGACACCATCTGCCAAGGCGACAGCTATCTCTTTGACCACACCCTGCTCACCGAGGCCGGCATCTACGTCGACACCCTTTTCTCTACCCACTACCCCATACCCGACACCTTGCGCTTCTTGGTTTTGCGGGTGATGCCGCTGCCCGTGCTGACCCTCAGCAGCACCCCTTTCTGTGGCGAGGACCCACACCACCTCCTGCAAGTCGAGGCCACGGTGCCCTACCACCGCTGGTGGTCGCTGCCCGAGGACTGGGCATTACAGGGGCATCACTCCGATTCGGTGGTGAGAGTAAACCCCACCGACACCACCGTTTATTATGTCACCGCCGACTACAGCCCCGTGCCTTTATGTCCCGTGACCGAAAGCATTCAAGTCGAACCCATCCATACCTTGTCGGCCCACATAGACATCTTTCCCACCAATCTTACGACCGACCCTCTCATCCTCACCGCCTACAACCGCTCCGTCGGGCAGGTGGAGGAAGTGGAGTGGTATGTGCGGTATGACAACCAGGAGGCTGTCTACTACAGCAGCGACAATAACATCACCCTCGAGGTGCCAGCCTATGTCGACAGCCTCTGGCTGATACTCAGGGCGAGCAACGCACTGTGCCAAGACACCGACACCCTCCAGGTGCCCATCTTGGCTTCCAGCCTATATATCCCCAACGTCTTCACGCCCGACCTTGAAACCAACAACATCTTCCGCGCCGTTGCCACGGGGATTACCGACTTTGAGATATGGATTTACGACCGCAGGGGCGACCTGGTGTTCCACTCCACCGACATCAACCACGGCTGGGACGGCACCCACCAAGGCCGCAAATGCGTGCAGGCAGCCTACGCCTACAAATGTCGCTACATTGAGCAAGCCAACCCCAGCGGCTACCAAAGCAAGACAGGCACCGTCCTCTTGTTGCGGTAGCCTCGAGGCACCCATGGCAAGCCGAAAAATAATTTCCTTTGCACCCCCAGCGAAAAAAAATCTTGCAGTATTGAAAATAAGTTGTATCTTTGCAAATCGTTTCCACCGAGAGAAAAACACGGCAACGTATTAATAATTAGCAAAAAAGACAGCAGCAATGCTGCCGAAAAGGAGAGGTGCCGGAGTGGTCGATCGGGGCGGTCTCGAAAACCGTTGACCTCCTTTGGGGGTCCCAGGGTTCGAATCCCTGCCTCTCCGCTGAAATAGTCTCACAGGTTATTGTAAAATAAACTTGTGAGACTTTTTTATGTCAAAAAAATGCACCAAAATACAGGAGGCAGGTCTTCGACAAACTCGGCGTGTCTAACATTTCAGAAGCCATTGCCTATGCCTTTAGCTATAACCTGCTGAAAGGTTAATGTTACGGTTTAGTTAAGGTGGGTTCTATAAATTGCTTTCAATCGATTTTGTTCTTATTTCGAGCAGATTTCCGTGCGGAAGGAGGGAGCAATGCGGTGCATTGTAACCGACTGACAATCGGAAAGATGCCGAGATAAGGGCAAAAGCGCTGAAAAATTAAAGTACACTCATATTAATTATTGTTTTTAAATGTGGAATTTATAGAACCCACCTTAATAGTTTAATTTATCTTTGAAAGGTTAGATTTATAGCATTATCCGCGAGTTAGGGGGCAGATAGATCTACCAGGTTTTAGCTTACATCTTCGTTTTTACGTTTCTTTCGATGTTCATTTAACCCTAATGACCGATTTGGGTTTAATCCATGAGCACCACCATTATGCTTGCCTGTTGGATAATCTGTGTAATCCGTGTTCCGCTGCGCTATCGTAACCATTCACTGGATGGTTGCTTCACATGTTGATTATTTTCTGTACAGGTAGGGTGGATACTTTGACGAGGTAAACGCCACGATGAGGGAGGCAGAGGAGTTCTGTGAACTTGGCCGCGGGGACGCGGGCAATCTGGCGACCCATGAGGTCGTAGACGACGATGGGGTAGCCTGTGGCACCTTCAACGAGGATTTGGCTGTTGGCAAAGAGGGAGATAGTGAAGTGGATGCTGACGTTGTCGATACTTTCGGGCGGGTTGGCTTCAAAGGTGGCGGTGTAGGTGGCATCGGCGTTGACGGTGACGGTGCGGATGGTGTCGTGGTTGCCGTCGTTCCAATAGAGGAAATGGTAGCCGGTAAAGGCCGAGGCGGTGAGGGTGACGTTAGTGCCCTCGGGATAGGTGCCGCTGCCTGAGACGGTGCCCATAGTGGGATTGGCGGAAAGGACGGTGAGGGTGTAATAGGTGGTGTCCTCGGCAAAGGTGGCGGTGTAGGTAGCATCGGCGTTGACGGTGACGGTACGGATGGTGTCGTGGTTGCCGTCGTTCCAGTAGAGGAAATGGTAACCAGTAAAGGCCGAGGCGGTGAGGGTGACGTTAGTGCCCTCGGGATAGGTGCCGCTGCCTGAGACGGTGCCCATGGCGGGATTGGCGGAGAGGACGGTGAGGGTGTAATAGGTGGTGTCCTCGGCAAAGGTGGCGGTGTAGGTGGCATCGGCGTTGAGGGTGACGGTGCGGATGGTGTCGTGGTTGCC
>JAEEGL010313521.1_pt1 | contig 22529 bp, 18 predicted proteins | sample 9134231 | NCBI WGS metagenome assembly JAEEGL01 (sample SAMN16246548, study PRJNA631951) | gut metagenome | biome: gut microbiome; feature: rumen; material: fiber-attached | host: Bos | place: Iran: Karaj | collected 2018-10
ATTCTTCATTGGGATAAAGTACCCAGTCATAGGTGTTGTTCATGATACGTCTCTTTCTCAAATACTGTTGCCGTAACTGACCGCTTTCAGCCGGCGCATCAGTAAATACAGCGGATAGTACAATACAAGCGCCGACAGCAGGTTTCCGGCGAAATGTGTTATATCAAACGGCAGTCCGTTGATGAAAAAAGTCACGGCCGCACCCGGACCTCCGATGATCAGCGTCGGCAGCGTGCACAGCAGACCGAATGACAGACCGAACAGCGATATGACCGCCGCGCATACAAAAGTGGATGTCTCATGCTTTGTGACAATGGACAATACGACCAGGATCGCCCACACATACAGATAAGTCATCCACCAAATGGTAAAACCATACAGCAGACCCTCGAGCAGCACGAAGACATATACAGGTATAAAGGCTTTTCTGCCGTAGATCTTTGCGTAAAGATAAACGAGCAGTGATACCAACTCGATATTGGGAAGCGAAGCAAGCGCGACCTGCATCACGACGAGCAGCGCTCCCAGCAGTGCCAATATGACTAACTCGAGAGTCTTTTTATGCATTTTTTAATAATAGCCGGTAGTGAATACGAGTTCGAAGACATCTCCGTCCTGCATTTTGAGTGTATCGGCTCCGGTCTGAGCCATCTCGTTATTCTGAAGGATCTTCCACCACTCCTGATTCTTGTCCTCAGCCTTCTCACCGTCGACGGTAGTGATGTAGAGACCCATCTCTCCCTCAATGCCCTCAGCCAACGACTCGGACTCCAGCAAATCACCGAGCATCTCCAGATCGGTCGTATACTCAAACTCTTTTTTGCTCTCATCCTTGTGAGTGACGATGACTCTGACGACCTTCTCATCCCCGGTCTCGGGTGCTCCTGCTCCCGCGGCCTTATCCTCCTGCTGTGTCGTCTCTGCCTCTGTCTTTGTCTCTTCCTTGGACTTGTCTGCCTTCTTGGAACCGCAGCCCGCAAAGAGCGAGCAGACCAGGGCCAGAGCCAGCAGAATGATCAGCGTTTTTCTCATCTTTTTCATAATAGATACCCCCTTGACTGCGGATGGTGGGACTCGAACCCACACGATGTCACCATCGCAAGATTTTGAGTCTTGTGCGTCTGCCAATTCCGCCACATCCGCCGATGACAAATCAAGCGGCCGGATAACCCGACCGCTTGGTATCATAGCATATATTGCCGTCTAATTCAAGAAAGCTCTCACCGGATCAGCCGCTGATCGACAACCTCCCAGTCTGCCGCCGGGATCTCGTACAGATCATCCTTTTTCCTGACTGTGACAGTGACAGTCTGTTCACCGCTGTACGTAGGTTCTTTTTCGACCTTTTGCAGCTGCTGGACCAAAAGCCTGGTCAGGACAGAACTGAGCTCTTCCTCTGTGATGTCTTTTTTGTCTTTCATAGAAGCCTTGACCGCCTCTTCGGCCTGTTTGTTGAACTCCTCACCCTCAAATGCAGAGGACAGTTCGAGAGGTTTGATATTGACTTCCACCTTGTAGACACCGTTGTCTTCCAGCGCCTCCCCCACTTCATAATCCGTCTTCATGCAGAGTGAATCGACTGTCTTCCTCAGACTCTTTTTGATATCCTCATTGATCCCCTCACCAAGGATATCGCTCAGAGCTTCCGTCAGCGCGTCGACGGTCTCGTCATGCATCTTTTCAGCATCGGATTTCTTGCCGAGCTCCATCTCCACAAATCCTTCAGGGGAATCGTGATAGGTGGCATCCATCATGGCCTGCACATATGTCGCCGCGTCGAACTCCTTCTTTTCACAGCCCGGCAGCAGCAGACCTGCAGCCATGACCGCGGCCAATGCTGCGATCAGCACCCGTCGTCTCATTTCATTCCTCCGTCTTCCGTCAACTCGTCAAATACCGGGAAGCAGTCAAAAGTAGCGAAATAATCCGCGAGTGTCTCTGCGCGCCGGATCATCTGTACCGACCCGTCCTCTTTGAGCAGAAGCTCCGCTGATTTTAACCGGCCGTTATAATTGTATCCCATTGCATAGCCGTGTGCCCCCGCATCGTGGATCACCAGATAGTCTCCCATATCGATCTTCGGCATCTTACGGTCAATGGCGAATTTGTCATTATTCTCGCACAGAGATCCGGTCACATCATACACGTGGTCACAGGCCGCATTCTCTTTCCCGGCCACCGTGATATGGTGATAGGCGCCGTACATTGCCGGACGAATGAGATCGACTGCACAGGCATCGACACCTATATACTCTTTATAGATATGCTTCTCATTTACGGCCTGCGTCACGAGTTGTCCGTACGGTCCCAGCATAAAACGGCCGAGCTCTGTGTAAATGGCCAGGTCAGTGATACCCTCAGGTACAAGAATATCGTCGTATGCCTTGTGCACACCCGCGCCGATCGCCGCGATGTCATTGGGCTCTTCGTCCGGGTAATATGGGATGCCGATGCCGCCCGAGAGATTGACAAAGGACAGTGTGATCCCCAGTTCCTGTTTGATCTCGACCACAAGTTTGAACAGGATCGCCGCCAGACGCGGATAATACTCTTCCATCAGCGCGTTGCTCGCAAGGAACGCGTGGATACCGAAACGCTTTACTCCTCCGTCTCTGAGGATGCGGTAGGCCCTGAACAGCTGTTCTTTGGTCATGCCGTATTTGGCATCTCCCGGATGATCCATGATCCCGTTGCTCATGGTGAAATGGCCGCCCGGATTGAAACGACAGCTCACAGTCTCCGGGAAGCCTCCGCAGGCCTTTGCCATCTTGTCGACCTGTGTGACATCGTCCAGGTTGATGATGCCTCCGAGCTGATGACAGTAGGCGAACTCCTCAAGCGGCGTGTCGTTGGACGAGAACATGATCATTTCTCCCGTGCTGCCGACAGCATTGGAGAGCACCAGTTCTGCCATGGACGAACAGTCGGATCCGCATCCCTCCTCCTGCAGTATCTTCAGGATAAAGGGATTTGGATTGGCTTTGACCGCGAAGAATTCACGGTAGCCTTTGTTCCAGGAAAACGCTGCGTTCAAAGCGCGCGCGTTGGCCCTGATCGCCGCCTCATCGTAGATATGAAACGGTGTAGGATATGTCTTGGTGATCTCTTGGATTTGCTCTTTTGTCAGGATCGGTTTTTTCTCCACGGTCTTCTCCTTTTTTATTGAATATGTTCATGGTTGAACAGATGGTCGCTGCAGTATTCATAGGCTCCGTTACACTTCGAGCAATAGCGGAACTCCAGATTGGGATCGTCCAGCTCAGTCCTTCCGCAGACATGACAGCGGTGACGCGGTGTTACGGATCCTGCGTCGGGTACACCGGATGCCTGCGCGGCAGTCGGCGCCTGCCCATTCACACCGGCCCCGTAAGGTCCTTCCGGACGATTGGCCCAACCGCCCTCCTGCTCTTTTTTGCGCAGCTGCTCGGCCAGTGCCTTGAGCTGCTCCTGCTGACGTTTCTTATATCGCGCGGCAGTCGCCGCGAAATCATCTTTCAGGGCAAAATAGTAAATGATCGCATTGATCAGAGATACCGCTGCCGCGATGGCGCCGGCTCTGTAATAGATACCGACATCTGCTGCACCGCCGTACTGAGGCAGGAATCCCTGAATGATCGCCCAAACGAAATAAAACCCGTCGAGAATCGCGATCCAGCTGCCCTTGATCGGGATCAGGAAGAACAGCAGAAAACGCGCGTTCGGGAAGGCCAGTGCGTAGATAAAGAAAAATGAAAGATACAGGTAAGTCGTGCCGATCGGATAGGATACACCGGTTATCGCATAGGCGATCAGCGCAGCAGCAACATGCAGGATGACACCGAGGAAAATATAAGTATTAAACTTAAAAGTCCCCATCACCTGCTCCAGCTGCGATCCGATCAGATAATAGATATACAACATGATGACCGCCCAGAAGACTGAACTGTATCCCGGCGGCTGCATCAGAAAAGTCACGATCCTCCAGACCTGTCCGTGCAGGATCGCCTCGGCATCAAGACTTAAATACTGCTCAAAGATCCCCGGCCTCATATAGGACAGGACGACTCCGACCGCGTTGAGTGCGATCAGATAATACATCAGATGCGGTATGGCAAAACGTCCGAGCTTTCGCTCAAGACGGTTAAAGATCTTCATATATACTCCTTTGCTCTCTAAAAATACGCGCAAAAACTTAGTATAATCTTACTTACATTGCGCCTATTTGTCAATCAATATGGTATACTGACACGCAGAGGAAACACTATGAAAACGACTGGTTTTATCTGCGAATTCAATCCGCTTCACGAGGGACACCGGTATTTCATCAGACAGGCCAAGGAAACTACGGGAGCCGACTTTCTGATCGCGCTGATGAGCGGTGACTTCGTGCAGCGCGGCGAGCCGGCGGTCCTGCCGATGTATGAGCGCACAAAGGCGGCTCTGGATGCCGGTGCGGATCTCGTGCTGCAGCTGCCGGCAGTCTTTTCGACCGCAAGCGCAGCCTATTTTGCCGAGGGCGGTGTGCGTATCCTGCATGAGCTGGGCTGCGTGGATGCGCTGGTTTTCGGCGCTGAGGGCGGAGCAGACGATGATATCACAGAGACCCTGGGCGAGATCGCCGCTTATATGGAAGACAACCGCGACTCCTGGCAGCCGCTGCTGCGTACTCATCTCCGGGAAGGCAAAGCCTATGCCGCTGCGCGTGCAGAAGCTATGAAAGAATCCGGCTGCCCTGCAGACGGTCTGTCCGATCTGCTGGTTAAGCCCAACAACCAACTTGCTCTGGCCTATATGACCGCGATCCGGCGCATCGGTTCCTCCATGAAACCTGTCGCCATTCCGCGAGATATGACTTATGCTTCCTCCTCTGACATCCGGACGAAGCTGCGCTCATCCTCTGCCGCAAAAGATCAGACCTGTCTCTTCCCGGACGATTTTTCACTCCTCTTAAAGGACAGACTTATGTCGCACAATGCCGCTGATCTGGCAGGCTGTCTGGATATCACGCAGGATCTGGCTCAGCGCATCAAGAACAGACAAAACGAATTCGTGAACTGGAGCAGTTTTACCGATCTGCTGCACACCAAAGAAATGACCCGGGCACGTATAAGCCGCTGTCTGACACATATCCTGTTGGATATAAAAAAAGACGACCCTCTCCTCGCGGAGGGAGCCGCCCCGAAAACCATATTGACCAGAACACCGTCCTTTGTGCGGATCCTGGGCTTTCGCCGTAAAGCACAACCTCTTCTCGCAAGGCTCAAAGAGTCGTCTTCTGTCACCCTGCAGACGCAGCTTCCGCCTGATCTGGATGATTGCGCGGCAGATCTCTATGAGAGCGTCCGCACCGATAAATACGCTCTTCCGTTTACGGAGAGTCACCGGCAGCAGCCGGTGATCATCTGATCACATCGTATCCTGAACAGAGTTTAGTACACGGACAAGGTTTCTGATCAGCGGATGATCATCGCCGTCCAGAGTAGTCATGATTGCCATGACATAGGGACCGTTTGCCGACATGACGATACCGGCATCATTATAGATATCGATACCGCTTCCCTCCATCCATCCCGGTTTGGAGTAAGTCGTTCGCTCGATGCAATAGTTGATCGGCGAATGTTTGACTTTGGAAAAATAACCCCGGAGCTTCTTCGGTACCTTCTTGTTTTTCTTGAGATAGGTATAGCTCCCGCACCACCACTTGGCCAGATCCTTAGCACAGGGATAGGGATATCTGGCCTTCGCCAGTTTTACCCGCACACCTGAAAGCCTGCACAAAGACCTCATGCATGCATTGCCGTATCTGAGACGCAATCTGCGGTAAGCCCAGTTGTTGGAAGGAATGACCGCTTTCTTCATCAAACCCTTGCTCTTCTTCCAGGCTTTCTTATAATACCGGTTGACAGCGATCGTATAAGGGCCTTTAACTGTCGAAGCCCCAAAGTAGGTCTTCGTGGGATTGTAAGAGATCATCTTACCGGTCCGAAGATTCATCATGACAAAGCTGACATCGGCATCTTTATCTCTGATCTCCTGAACAGCCTGCCGGACAGATTCCATCTGATCCTCAGTCAATACAGCACCCTGATAAGCGCAGATCTCACGCCCCTTCTCAGCCTGGTTGATGCAGGATATCTGTTGTTTGAGAGTAAGCGTCTTCTGTGTGTCCGCCGCCGCTGTCCGAGATACAGGAAGGCATGACAACAGGATAACAGCCATCAGAAAGAATACTGTTATCCTGCTCATTGTTTTATTATGTTTCATGTGACCGTCCATTTATTTGTAGATATAAACTGTTGAACCCTTCGGCAAATGTTTCTGCAGCCATCGCGCATTGCCTTTAGCGAGCCGCACGCACCCGTGTGACACGCCCGCTCCCAGTTGTTTTCCTGAATACGGTCTGCCCGTACGGGGATTGCAGCAAACAGAGTGGAAATAATAATGCGGTTTGAAATTGGTAAAATGATAACAGCGGCTGGGACCTGAATCAAAATACGCGCCCTTTACGCCGACACGGAAAGTCCCCGACGGAGTCGGTGTAGATTTCTTTCCGTCACCGCACTTCCAGTAGCGCACCAGCTTCCACTTGCCTTTGGATCCTTTAAATATACCGACTCTGTGCGTCTTCTTGTCGACCAGCACCATCCACCTGGTCCTGCTGGACTTCTTCTGTGCACGGCTGATGAGACGCCCCTTATAAGCCGGGAACGACATTTTATAGGTGACTTGACCCACATATCCGCCGTTGACATAGACTTTGGAATAATAAACCCCGCTGTAGCAATGCTTCGAGGAATCCACGGTGGCCCGCCAGGTCGTCCCCTTGATCTTCTTGGCGGTGTAGGTGACTTTATCAGCTGTGCCTTTTGTCTTGCTCCAGGTAACGACTTTCACATTCTTTGCAGCCTTGCCCTGGAACTTGGCGTTCTCGATCGTGATATAGTACTTTGATCCGTTCTTGACCGCCTTTGCAGCCTTGATATCATTGACCTTCGGCTGCGTCGTATCCGCAGTCGTATCTGCAGCTGTCTGATCACCGGACAGCTGCTCGCCGGCCGGTGCAGTCTCGCCTTCCGCATAGACAGTCTGACTGCCGGTCGCTGCAAAAACAACGGCCAGCGCCATGATGACCGCCAACAATACCGCTGATACACGCATGGTGGCCTTACAGCCATATAAACGATGCTTCATCGGGTCTCTCTCCTCTTTGTGATACATGCCGATATGCGTTAATCTTACCACAGAATCATTCACAAGAGAATTATTTGTGCTTTGCGATGATGGTCTTGATCGTGTTGATCACCTCATCCGCGGAAACTCCCGCTTTTTTGCTCAGATCAGAGACAGTAGCTGTCTTCAGCCAGACCTTGGCGACAGGCGACTTCAGCTGTTTGAATTGCGGATCGAGTTTGACCGCCTCATCGATCAGCCATGGATATTTCTTCGTTAAATCTCTGAGTTTTGTGTTTTTATCGATAGTCATAGGGCTGCCTCCTTTACTCGTATGATCTGTTTGCGAATATATTATACCATGTTTGGTCCTGAAGTGCGGGTCGCGGCACCTCCGGTCTGCTGTGTGATCTTTTTGCGGTCCAGATACGCGAAGAATGCCCTGGCACTGGTCCGGTTGGCTTTAAGAATATCGCGCAGTTCGCCAAGTGATATTTCATGGTGTTCTCTGAAATGAGCGGCAACTCTCACGGAGACCTTCTCCGCATGCCCGGGAGTAGTGAAATGTGTATCATCCACTCGTATTAATCGTCCGCCTCTCTCCAACAATCTCAGACATCTGCGGATCTTTTCTTCATCAAATCTGTCCGAAGCGATCGCATTGACTGACAACAGCATCGTCCCGGCCTGATCGTGGATATCAAGCAGCCAGTCTGCGCATTTTTTAAGATCCGACGGAATGTTCTCCCCCGGCTTTTTCTCTGTCTGTCCGGCACTGCAGTTCAACCCCACTGAACGCTCTCCAAAGTCCGCAGCGGGCATGACCGTCTCTCCGCGCTCCAGTGCCTGCAGCCGTGCAATCACCCGCGCATCGCTCATCCGGCATTTCTGTCCGGCGGTCTCCAGGACCACACCGCCTCCTATCGTCTCCAACGGCGAATAAAACCGCAGGATAAACCGGTCGCCCGCAGCTGCCGCGACCGGGCTCTCCAGACGAAGCTGGGCGAGATGCCCTTCATCGCGAAACAGATACAGTCTCGCGAGCACATGAGCCGTACCTATCAGCAGGTGAATGCGCATACCGTTTGTGACCTCACGGCGGCAATACTGTGAAATATGAAGGGATACATGGAGAAAAGCAGCGACTTCGACACCGCCCTGTTCAGCGATCACATCCCCGCGATGCACCTGATCAGTGCTGATCTTCGCGAGATTCAACGCTACGCGCTGCCCGGCCGCCGCCTCCGTCACATCCTCCCCGTAGCTTTGCAGGGCACGCAGTCTGCAGGGAATAGCGCCGGGATAGACAGCCAGTCTGCTGTCCTCATCAACGGACCCGGATATAAGAGTACCGGTCACGATAGTCCCGAAGCCCTGCCGGGTAAACACGCGGTCCACAGGAAGCCTTGCAGGTGCCGCTGTCCTCTGAGAATCCACGGATCTTCTCTCATAGGATTCAGCAGCCGATTTGCGCAGAATATCTTTAAGCTCAGCCAATCCTTCTCCGGTCTTTGTGCTGGTGCGTACGGCGGGTGCGTTGTCCAAAAAGGTCCCCGCAGCCTCATGCCGGATCTTACCGATCAGTTCATCTACAGACGCAGGATCGGCGCGGTCGCATTTAGTCACCACGATGATGCCGCACTCCACGCCGAGAATATTCAGTATATCAAGATGCTCGTATGACTGCGGCATCATGCCCTCATCAGCCGCCACCACAAACAGCACGACATCCATGCCTGTGACGCCGCTGATCATATGGTCGATAAACCGCTCATGCCCCGGCACATCGACAAAACCGACGCGCCAGCGCTCGCCGGGATCCTGCCCCGTCAGATCGACCCAGGCAAAACCGAGATCGATCGTTAAGCCTCTCCGCTTCTCCTCCGGCAGCCTGTCGGGATCCTGCCCCGTCAGGGCCTGGACCAGCGCACTTTTTCCGTGGTCGACATGCCCGGCTGTACCCGCGATGATATGCTTTACCATCGGACGGCGCTCACTTTTTTGCAGAGATCAGCAAAATCGTCCTCATCGATCGTCCTCACAGACAAAAGCAGGTCTCCCTCATGGAAACGCGGAACGACCGGTTGTGCCCCTTCCATGAGCTGCGCCCTGACCTCTTCCCCTGCCGGCGATGACCCGCTGATTCGCACACCATATCCGGGCAGTTCTTCCAGAGGCAGCGCTCCTCCGCCGATCTGATCGACAAGAGGCTCTACGCTGATCTTCATTCCTGCATCTTCTTTTTGTCCGCAAACTGCCCGAAGCTCATCTGCCAGACGCACAGCCTTGTCCTGCAACTGTTTTTCTGTCGCACCCGCCATGGCAAGGACCGGGATATCCCGCATGGCCTGATCATCGTTCAGATAGGCGATCAGTGTACGCTCCAGCACAGCCGCAGTGAATTTGTCTGTCCGCAGGGCACGCATCATCGGGTGATGACGGAGCTTGTCTATGATCTTTCCCTTACCGAGAATGATTCCTGCCTGCAGCCCGCCGAGGAGTTTATCCGCACTGAAACAGATCAGATCGGCACCGTCTCCTACACAATCCTTTACTGTCGGCTCCGCTCCGATCCCCATACCGGCCAGATCAGCCAATGCTCCGCTGCCGAGATCTTCGATCATCGGCAGATCGTGCTCATGAGCCAGATCAGCCAGCTCTGCCGTGCTGACTACATCGGTAAACCCGACGATACGATAATTGCTGGTATGGACTTTCATCAGGGCAGCCGTCTTATCATTGATAGCCGCCCGGTAGTCTTCGACCCTCGTCTTATTGGTCGTACCGACTTCCCTAAGTGTACATCCGCTCGCCTGCATTACATCGGGGATCCTGAAATGCCCTCCGATCTCCACAAGTTCTCCGCGCGAAACGATCACTTCATATCCCTGTCCCAGGGTATGGAGGATCAGCAGGACCGCGGCAGCATTGTTGTTTACCACGAGAGCGTCCTGAGCCCCGGTCAGGCGCATCAGCAGTTCCTCGCAGCGTCCGCCGCGCGGTCCGCGCTGTCCGGTCTGCAGATCATATTCGATATTCGTATAACCGGTGATAGTCTCCAGAGCCGACTCGGCGATCTCACGCCCAATAGGCGCACGGCCGAGGTTGGTATGCAGAATGGTGCCTGTAGCGTTGATGACTTTTTTTAGACCGGGCTGAACCGTATTCCCGACTCTCTGACAGACATCCTGTTCGATCCTGTCATATCCGACATAGATATCGCAGCTGTCCGTCTCACCGATCATTCTTCGCAGGTCTTCCAGAACATCTCTCACGCAGGAAAGGACAAGAGGTTCACCGTACAATTCGATGAGCCTGGTGCATACCGCCCCCTCCATGAGACGGTCCACTTTCGGTATGCTTCTGTATAATTCCTGCTTATTCATTCTGCTCACTCAGTGGCCGCGAACATATTTCCCGGCATTCACAGCCGCGATCGCGCCGTCAGCCGTCGCAGTTACGACCTGGCGCAGACTCTTGACACGCACGTCACCTGCCGCGTAGACACCCTCGATATTGGTCCTCATCTCTTCGTCGGTCGGAATATAACCGCTGTCGTCTATCTTGAGGGGAGTACCCGCAAACAGATCGGTATTGGGCTTTGTTCCGACAAAGAAGACGCCTATCACGCCGTCTTTTGCGTCTGCCTCATAAGTCGTCGTATCGCCTGTGTCCACATCTTTGACTGTGACAGAAGTGAGCATCATATCGCCTCCCAGTTCTGTCACGACACTGTTCGGGATCACTGAGATCTTCTCATCAGCCATCGCACGCTCGATGACAGTCTCTGAGGCGACCAGGTCTTTCCCGCGATGGATCAGGTATACATGCCGGCCGAACCGCGCCAGATAAAGCGCGCCGCCAACGGCAGAGGAATCTCCGCCCACTACATAGATATCCAGGTCTTTAAAAAAGTTAGCGTCGCAGGTCGCGCAATAGGATACGCCGCGACCGCGGAACTTATCCTCTCCCACTACTCCGGTGGGTTTAGGTGACGCGCCCGTAGCAATGATCACGGTCTTCGCCTCATAGATCCCGGCATCACCTATGATCTTATGAGTATCGGCAAACTGAACCTCGCGCACGATGTCCTTCACGCGCTCACAGCCGAACTCCTCACATTGTCTGGTCATTCGAGCGACCAGTTCCTCACCGGTCTCTCCTCCGGGTATCTGACCGGGATAATTCTCTACCCGGTCCGTCTCCCTGATCTGACCGCCGTCCTGTTCCATTTCAATAATCAGTGTCGACAATCTGGCCCGGCCGGCGTATATACCCGCGGCCAGTCCTGCAGGCCCTGCACCTATGATAATTACATCATACATTGAGTTGTCCTCTTTCATTCAGTTTCTTAACGTCCTCCGTAGTGTAGATACGATGTCGATCGCATCTTTCGAGCAGCCCTGCCCGAGGCTGCGAGAAAGTTGCAGTTATCATTGTCCCAAAATTATGGCGAGGACGTGTGGGAATCGAACCCACCCGGGACGCTCAGCGCCCCGCACCGGTTTTGAAGACCGGGAGGCACACCAGTTACCCTTCCGTCCCCCTGATATACTTTTATTCCTCACGCAGCCCGATACCGAGTTCCTCCAGCTGCGCGTCATCTACAGGTGACGGAGCCTCGCTCATCAGATCGGAGGCGTCCTTGACCTTCGGGAAAGCGATACAGTCGCGGATCGAATCGCATCCTGTCATCAGCATGATCATGCGGTCAAGTCCGTAGGCTAGTCCTCCGTGAGGCGGAACACCGTAGCGGAATGCATTGAGCAGGAACCCGAAGCGGTCCTGCGCCTCTTCCGGGGTAAACCCAAGCGCCTCAAACATCTTCTCCTGTACATCGGCGCGCGAGATACGGATGCTGCCTCCGCCCAGCTCACAGCCGTTTAATACGATATCATAAGCCTTTGCTCTCACCCGTGCCGGATCACTCTTGAGATATGGTATATCCTCCTCAAACGGCATTGTGAACGGGTGGTGCATCGCCATAAAGCGGTTTTCTTCATCGCTCCACTCAAACTGCGGGAAATCAACTATCCATAAGAATTTGAAGATGGTCTCGTCGATCATATCGAGCTGTTTGGCCATATGTACTCGCAGAGCTCCGAGGCTGTCCCAGACTACTTTGTTCCTGCCGGCCGCGATGAGGATCAGATCTCCTTCTTTTGCTCCGCAGACATCGATGATCTGCTGTACACACTCCTCTGAGACGAATTTGCCGAAGGAGACTTTGCGCTCCCCCTCTTCCGGCAGCTGAATATAGGCCAGACCGCCGGCACCGTAATCTCTTACAAAATCGACCAGTTTATCGATCTTCTTACGTCCGAGGCCGCCCGCGCCCGGAGCACAGATCGCCCGCACACTGCCTCCGTCTGCTACTGCATTTTCAAAGACGCCGAAGCCACAGCCTCTGATCGTCTCGGAGAGGTCGGTCAGTTCCATGCCGAACCTCAGATCCGGTTTGTCACTGCCGAAGCGGTCCATGGCCTCCTGCCATGTCATGCGCGGGATCGGAAGCGGTACTTCCTCATCCAGGATTTCCTTGAACAGGAAGGCCAGCAGACGGCTGTTGACATCTATCACATCATCCACGTCCACAAAGGACATCTCCAGGTCGATCTGCGTGAACTCCGGCTGTCTGTCAGCGCGCAGATCTTCGTCGCGGAAGCATTTGGCGATCTGCATATAGCGGTCGAAACCGGAACACATGAGAAGCTGCTTGAAGATCTGCGGGCTCTGCGGCAGTGCGTAGAACTCTCCCTGATGGATCCGGCTCGGTACGAGATAATCCCGAGCTCCCTCCGGCGTGCTCTTGCAAAGGATCGGTGTCTCGATATCCAGAAATCCTTCTTCCGCCAGAAACTGACGGGTGAGTGTCGTCACGCGATGGCGCAGGATGAAGTTTTTCTGCAGATCCGGACGACGAAGATCCAGATAGCGGTATTTCAGACGCAGTTCTTCCTTGGTCTTGCTGCCTTTTTCCACCTGAAACGGCGGGGTTTCCGCCTCGGCCAGCACCCTCAGTTCTTCGACTGCGACCTCGATCTGCCCTGTCGCCAGCTGATCATTGACAGCTCCGCCGCGTTTCTGCACAGTTCCGACTGCTGCAATGACATACTCAGCGTGAAGACCGGCCGCCTTTTCCATCACTGCGGCGTCGGTCACGCCCTCTTCCATAACCAGCTGGACGATCCCCGAACGGTCCCGGAGATCGACAAAGATCAGACTTCCTTTATTGCGGTTCTTCTGCACCCATCCCATCAGGGTGACGCGTGAACCCTCTTCGGCAAGTGTGATCTCTCCACACCGGTGTGTCCTCTTTAATCCCTGCATTGACTCAGCCATATTGCCCCTACTTCCTTTCAGTTGAAAATATCTTGAATATCCGTATACCCCTCATCTGCGAGGTTTTCCTTCTGATGTTTTTTATTTTTCTTCATCGAAACGATATTGACCACCCGGCCGTCCCCTCTCTCTTTCTCCGCCTGCGCGAAGACGTCGGCCAGCGCGTCGGTATCGAGTCTCTTATCCAGCAGCAGCGCCCTCTTTTCGCGCGCGTCCGGAGGCGTGAATCCCTTCTCCATCAACACCATCATGATGCGCTCAAAGCCGATCGAAAAACCGCAGGCAGGGGTGTCTGTGCCTATGAATTTGCCGACCATTCTGTCATACCGTCCGCCCCCGCCGACCGATACATCGGCCTCAGCCATCGCGATCTCAAAGATCGTTCCTGTGTAATAACCCATGCCGCGCACAAGAGTCGGGTCAAAAACAAGATCGACTTTGTCTCCCGCCACACGATCGACGACTGTCATTATCTTGAGCAGATTGTCACAGATATCATCTCCTCCGGCGAGCGTCTCGCGCAGAACTTCGATACCTGCCGCATCATGTGTGGTCTTCTCCAGCAATCCGGCAAATCTCTCAGCCGCCTCACCGGTGTATCCCTTTTCCTTCCACTCGGCCAGCACACCCTCCATACCGATCTTGTCCATCTTGTCGAGGGTGATCAAAACCGACTCGGTCTCCTCGGCCGGAAATCCCGCGTAATCCACCATGGCCGACAGTAGCTGACGGTCATTGATACGGATCGTAAATCCTTTAAATGACAGACGGCTAAGGACATCTGTCATCGCGAGGATCAGTTCTATCTCCGCGAGCGCTGACGGTTCTCCCAGAATATCGATATCATACTGTACAAACTGGCGGAAACGACCCTTCTGCGGTCTGTCAGCACGCCACACCGGTCCGGTCTGCAGCGCCTTGAACGGCGACGGCAGTTCCTCCTTATGCGCACTGTAATAGCGGCACAGCGGGACTGTCAGGTCATATCGCAACCCCATATCCGCGACATCCTCCTCAGTCCTGGCCGTTTCCAGACGGAGCTTATTTCCCCGCTTCAGGATCTTGAAGATCAGCTTCTCGTTATCTCCGCCCTGCTTGCTCGTCAGATTGGATAAATGTTCACATACTGGTGTCTCGATCTGCATGAATCCGTAGCCGGTATAGACTTCCCGGATAGTCCGCAGGACATAGTCTCGCACCTCCATCTCGCGCGGACTCATATCGCGCATGCCGGTTACCGGTTTTTTAGTCAGCATAGTTTCTTTCCTTTCGCTTGATCATTTCTTTGATCTGCCTGATATACAGACTTACATCTTTGACATTCTCCACTCGCCTGATAGCTGTGACCTCACCGCTTTTCCTTTTCAGAAACTTGGATACGGCCCCTGCCCCGAGAGCGAGAATATCCTGCACTTCCTCCATGATCAGGATATTGTAATAGCTTCCTTCTTTCGGCGGCGCATAACCGATGTTCTCGGCATTGCCGCTGATGTTTTTCTGCCGGTACATATAATAGGCTTCCAGCCCCTGTGCTCCGGTCCATCGGCAGGCTGTATCGACCATGCGGTTCACTTCCCGCGCCGTGGCAAACAGACCTGTATGTTCCTGTCCGAGAGCCGATGCACGCTTGATCGCGAGCGCATGCACCGTCACATGATCCGGCTTCAGATCTTTCAGACGCGCTAATGTGTCTTCAAAGTCTTCCGGAGTTTCCCCCTCGAGTCCGGCGATCAGATCCATGTTGATCGTAAAGTCCCCGGCTTTACGCGTCTGCTCTACTGCCCGGCAGATATCCTCCGTCGTATGTCCTCGTCCGATCCGCCTCAGCGTCTCATCGTGCATCGTCTGCGGATTGATCGAGATTCGCGTTACTCCGGCTTCTCTCATCACATGCAGTTTTTCTTCGGTGATCGTATCCGGACGGCCCGCTTCGACCGTCCACTCAAGCCATCCGTGGGAAAGATCATCTTCGCGTCCGAATACATCTGTCAATAAACTGCACAGGCGCTTCAACTGCCCTCCGGACAGAGTCGTCGGTGTTCCGCCACCCACATATACCGCAGTCACCGGTCTGTCCGCCATCAGGCTTCCTGCGGCCCGGATCTCCTGCTCCAGCGCATCCAGATATGGCTCTATCTGATCAGTGCATCTGTCTGCCGGTACGGAAGCAAAGCTGCAGTAACGGCACCGGCTGGGACAAAACGGGATGTGCACATAGACGCAGATCCCTTCGCCGGATGCTGTCACGCCTCTTTCTGCCAGCTGTTTCCCGTGGATCTGTGCCCGACGGAGATAATCCATTTCCCGCTTTGCGATACTGACAGCCAGATCGGCCTTCTCATCACTTACAAGATAACGCGAGATAAACCGCCTTCTGCATTCCCCGTCTGTCAGACCATCTTCCAGCATGCGACGGATGATCTTGGTAGGACGTATACCTGTTAGCAGGCCCCAGGGAAGCGTCTGCCCTGTCACCACGGACAGTTGCGAATACAGCGACTGTCCCATACAGATCTTATCCTCTCTGCGCTGCGTCTTCACCTGAGACCAGACGAATACTTCTTCCCCGTCTCTCATCAGGCGGACCGTCGCATCAAGGTCCTCTTCCAGTCTCTGCCTGATCTGCCCTTTAACTACCGCCTCCGGGTAAAAAGCTGCCGTGATGTGATAAGCATCGTAGGCATAATACGGATCGCGGCAAATGACCTCGATCATGACCATTCTCTCAGAAACGGATTGTACTGCTTCTCAAATCCGATCACAGTCTCCAGTCCGTGTCCCGGAAAGACGCGTACTTCATCGGGTAAGATCAACACCTTTTCACAGAGGTTTCCCACGAGCGCGTCATAGTCCCCCTGAGGATTATCTGTTCTGCCGATACTGCCGTAAAACAGGCTGTCTCCTGAGAACAGCACTCCCTCGTCTTCGAGATAATAGCAACAGCCGCCGGCGGAATGTCCCGGGATCCATATCGTTTTAAAACTCAGACCCGCCAGTTTCAGGATATCTCCCTCGCTGAAATACCGTATCGGCGCATTCACCGTCACAGGGATATCAATAAAATCCTTTGCCAGGTTCACAGATGGATCCGTCAGCATCGCCTCTTCCTTGTCCAGCGCATAGACCGGAGCTCCCACGGTCTCGACCAGCGCATCAACACCCCAGATATGATCAAAATGCGCGTGTGTGAGCAGCACAGCCTCGACCGGCAGATCCGTCTGACTGATCTCGTCCTCAAGCGGACCGGTAAAATATCCCGGATCGATGACGATCATCCTGTCTTCATTTTTCACAAGATAACAGTTGGTCCCGAGTGGTCCTACCTCGAGTCGCTTGATCTCCATCAACTTGGCCTCCGTATATCCACGATATCACTGATGCTGCGAAGCTTCTCCGTCAACGCCTGAGCCTCGTCCGTATCAGAGACCTCAAAACTGCATTCGATAGTCGCCATATTCTGCTTGCTGACTTTAGTGTTCAGCTGTGTCAGATCAACGCCGTTTTCCACAAAGATCTTGGCGATATCCATGAGCAGCCCCTTGCGGTTGTGTGCATAGATCGCAATGTCGATCGTATAGTGTCCGTGCGCTCCGTCACCCATATCCGCCCATTCGGCCGGAACGAGTCTCTCCCGTTCAGCTTCCGTCATGTTCATGATATTCTGACAGTCAGTGCGGTGGATCGTAAGACCGCGTCCACGGGTGATAAAGGCCACGATCTCATCGCCGGGGACCGGATTGCAGCACTTGGAAAAGCGCACTGCCATATCGCCCACACCGTGTACCACGACACCGCTCTTGGATTTGACTGCCTCGTGTTTGCGTGCTTTCCCTTTCTGGAGGCTCTCCAATTCTCCCTCAAGCTGTTCAGCCCTGTGGTCATTGAGATAGGCCTGATGCAGCCGGTTGACGATCTGTCCCTCTTTTATACCTCCGTGACCGATGGCAGCCAGCGCCGCCTCCCAGCCATTGAAACGGTATTTCTTGAGCACCGCCTCCATATACTTCGGCTGAAGTAGTTCGTCCATGTCATACTTCTTCTCCTTGCAGTATTCTTCAAGGAGACGCTTGCCCTTAACGATATTCTCTTCTTTGAATTCTTTCCGGAACCACTGGTTGATCTTACTTCTGGCCTGCGGACTTTTGACGATCTTGAGCCAGTCCCGGCTCGGTCCTCTTGTGTTCTGTGAAGTAATGACCTCGATCCGGTCTCCGTTCTGGATCTTGTAGTCGATAGTGACAAGCTTTCCGTTGACGCGGGCACCCACCATCTTGTTGCCGACAGCCGAGTGAATGGAATAGGCGAAGTCTATCGGTGTCGATCCGACCGGCAGTGTCTTGACATCGCCTGCCGGGGTAAAGCAATAGACGTCTCTGGTAAAGAGATCCAGATCGCCCTTGAGGATATTGAGGAATTCCTTGTTGTCAGAAGTGTCCTGCTGCCACTCGAGGATCCTGCGCAGCCAGGCCATCTTGGCCTCTTCACTCCCGGCCGGCGCCTGTGCGCCTTCGCCGTCCTCTTTATAGATCCAATGTGCAGCGATACCGTACTCAGCGGTCTTATGCATCTCCTCCGTGCGGATCTGCACTTCGAAAGGCTTGCCTCCGTTTCCGATCAGCGTCGTATGGAGTGACTGATACATATTGCTCTTGGGCATGGCGATATAGTCTTTAAACCGCCCGGGAACCGGCGTGTATGACTCATGGATCGCTCCGAGAGCAGCATAACAGTCCTTTACATTCCCGACGATCAGGCGGATGGCAAAGATATCATAGATCTGATCGATCGTCTTCTTGTTCTGCTGGACCATCTTTTTGTAGATAGAGAAAGCGTGCTTGACGCGTCCGTAGACCTTGGCGCTGATATTTGCCTTTTTCATAAGGTCTATGACTTCATCAGTCGTCTCACTTATAAACTGATCGCGCTGCTCATGGTACTCAGACAGCTGTTCCATAATGCTGCCGTACTCTTCCGGCTTTAAGAATCTGAGCGAAAGATCCTCCAGAGCCGACTGTATCTGATAGATACCGAGGCGCCCGGCTATCGGCGCGTAGATCTCGAGTGTCTCCTCGGATTTTTCGATCTGCTTCTCCCTCTTCATATAGCCGAGAGTCACCATATTGTGGAGCCGGTCGGCGAGTTTGATGATGATCACGCTGATATCCTTGGACATAGCGAGGAACATCTTTCGCAGATTCTGCGCCTGCTCTTCCACCTTATCCGCCGTAAACCCGATCTGACCGAGCTTGGTCACACCGTCGACCATCTTCAGGACATCGTCCCCGAACTCCTTCAGGATCGTTTCATCCGGTATCTCTGTATCCTCTACGACATCGTGGAGCATGCCGGCGATGATCGTCTCCACATCCATCTCCATTGTTGCGAGGATGACAGCAACCCAGAGCGGATGAATGATATAGGCCTCTCCGGATTTTCTCTTCTGCCCCCGGTGTGCCTCATCAGCCATGTCATAGGCTTTGCGCAAAAGATCGAGATTCGCGTTTGCATCATAGTTTCGCACACGGGATATCAGTGCCTCAATGAGCATGGTGTGATCCGGACAAGTCTGTTCCATAAGCGGCATCAGCCTGTGCATATTGTTATCAGGATTGGCAATCGTGTGAATGCAGTTGTCGCGTTGCATCTCCATGCCTGTTCCTCCTATCCCTCGATCAACACATCGCGGACCACAGCCTGTGCGCTGCGCTCTCCCGCATAGTCATTAACATTCAATGCATAGGCAATCGTCAGTCTTATCCGGTTCAGCAGATCGGCCGGATCCTGTACGATATCGACACCGGTCTCCTGTCGGATGCGCCCGATCATTTCCAGAGCATCGGAAAAAACCACTCCCGTCAGGGTTTGTCCCGTTTCATCGAACATGTCCAGTGAGAGGACCTGTCTGTCTCTGCCGAATAAACGCGCTCTGCGGATACCGACATGACGGGTGGCAAACAGTGCTTTCCTGTTGTTCATACCGCAGGGCTCAAGCCTCAGCAGTTCTTCGGCCAGTTCTGCCGTGCACATCTGAAACGGCAGCACCATGTCTATCGATAGCTTCTCGGACAGGATCTCCTCTGCCGGAGCATCTTCACCGTTCAATGCCCTGCGCAGTTCATCGATTCTGTCGGATCGGATGGTCAATCCTGCCGCCTGCTCATGTCCTCCGAACTTCTCGAACAGGCCGGCGTGCGTGTTGAGCGCCTGAAAGAGATCGTAACCCGTTACCGAGCGCCCGGATCCCTTTACGCATCCGTCCTGTTCTCCCGTGAGCAGGATGGTCGGTCTGTAAAAATGTTCTTTGACCCGTCCCGCGACAATGCCGGCGACCGACTCGTCACAGGAAGGCACATACAATACCAGAGCTTTATCTCCGTGTTCCTTTGCTTTTTCTGCAGCCTCGATCGCCAGCTCCAGACCGTTGTCTGTCAGCTGTTTTCTCCTCTCATTGAGCATTCGGACCAGCGCTGCTTTTTTGACTGCCTTATCCGGATCCTCCTCACAGAGAAGACTCAAAGCATCCTTGGCCGAAGTCATGCGCCCGCATGCATTGATACATGGTCCGAGAATGAATCCCAGATGGTAGGCACTGATCTTGTCACGCTCGATCCCACAGGCCTCAATGAGAGCCGACAGCCCGATGTGATCCGTTGTCTTCATACGGATCAGCCCTTCTCTGACGATGATCCGGGAATCACCGATCAGCGGCACGACATCGCAGACTGTGGCAAGCGCCACAAAGGGAAGCAGCTCATCAAGCAGGTCTTCCTGCTGTCCCATAAACTGATAAAGATAGCGCATCACTTGCCAGGCCACGGCCGCTCCGCAGATCTCTCTCTCGCCAAAACCGCTGTCTGAGCGCTTTGGGTCGATGACGGCGTCCGCTTTCGGCAGTCCTTCTGCGGCGATCTCATGGTGATCGGTCACGATCACTGACAGCCCCTGACGGACAGCCGCCTCCACTGCCTCGTGAGCGCCGATACCGTTGTCGCAGGTCAGGATGACTTCAACTCCGTCTCTTACCGCCTGCTCGATCATACGCGGATTTACGCCGTACCCGTCTCTCTTCCGATCCGGTATATCCGCGTCGACATGGGCGCCGAGATGCCTCAGACCTTCAAGCAGACAATAGGTTGCACAGACCCCGTCCACATCGTAATCTCCTATGATGCGGATCGGTGCCCCGGCGTCTATGGCGTCAGCCATAAGCCCTGCTGCCTCGCCGATATCCGGGAGGTTTTTGGGATCAGCCAACATAGACAAACTGCCATAGAGGTATTTCTCTATGGCTGTTTGACCGCATATTTCCCGATTTCGTATCAGCCGCGCGAGAACGGGACTGATATCAAATTGTCGGCAGATCGCAGGGTAATCGGCACCTTTGCGTACCTCTACCCATTTTTTATTGCGCAACTTTATTCTTCCCTAATTTAGTCTTCATCAGATACCACAGCGAACCCGAGATAAAGATCGAGGAGAAGCCGCCGGCGATGATACCGACGATCAGCGGCAGGGCAAACTCCTTGATCGATGAAACACCCAGAATATACAGCATTCCTATCATGATAAAAGTGGTCAGCGATGTATAGATACTGCGCGTCAGCGTCTTGGATATCGCACTGTTGACCGTATTGGCCAGCCGCTCACGGTTGACCGTGATACCGATCTCCTCGCGGATACGGTCGAAGATAACGATCGTAGCGTTGATCGAGTATCCGAGGATGGTCAGGACGACAGCAATAAACGTATTGCCGACCGAGATCCGCGCGACTGCATAAAACAGCACTACGATCAGCACATCATGGACCAGCGCCAGGATCGAACTGAACGCAAAGCGGATATCGCGGAAGCGTATGAAGATATACAGGAGCATACAGACAATGGCAACGAGCAGGGCCACCACCGCGTCACGCCTCATCTCCGAACTGACAGTCGAAGAGATATTTTCCGTGGCGACCGGTGTCTCCGCCTTTTTGTCAAATCCGAACTTTTCCGAGAGTTCCTGTTCCATCTGCTCGCGCTCTTTCAGTGAAAGTGTCCTGGTCTTGATCACGACGTCATTGGAATTCTTGACCTTCTGTGCCTGTACATTGGCATCTCCCGTGATCTTCTCAACCACAGGAATGATCTCGGAATCGATCTCCTTGATCGAATAGTCTTTGTCAAAAGAGACTGTCGATGAGGTACCGCCCATAAACTCCAGACTGTAATTGAAAGCGTTTTCCTTTTTACCGATATGCACAAACATGATGATCAACCCGGCGAGGATCACGCATCCGGCGATCGCGAACCATATCTTCATGCGACCGACAAAATCAAACGCAGGCTTTAAGATCCTCTTGCCGTAGAGCTTCGGATTCTTTGCGCCGAGCGTATAGATCGAATAGATGATCCAGCGGACCGCTACCAGAGCCGTGAACATCGATACGATGATGCCGATTCCCAGTGTCTGGGCAAAGCCCTTGACAGAACCGGATCCCAGGATGAACAGCACGATCGCAGCGATCAGTGTCGTAACGTTGCCGTCAAGGATCGCGGAGAACGCTTTCTTGAAACCTGAACGCAGTGCCCGGTCGATCTGCACACCTGCGCCGATCTCTTCCTGTACACGGGCAAAGATGATGACATTCGCGTCGACCGCCATACCGATACCGAGGATGATACCCGCGATACCGGGAAGGGTAAGCGTGATATCATAGGCATTCAGAACGATCAGCACAAGAAGCGTATAAATGATCAGACCGACGCTGGAGACGAGTCCCGGCAGACGGTAGATGATCATCATCAGCACGAAGATGATCAGCAGACCGATCAGACCTGCGATCAGACTCGTATGAATCGCATCCTCGCCGAGCTGAGCACCGACGACATTGGACCGCAGTTCTTCCAGAGCCAGCGACAGACCGCCGATACGGATATAGGAGGCCAGATCCTTGGCGATCTGCATGTCTTTGTCCATGTCTCCGCCGGAGATCTGAGCACTTCCCCCGGTGATCGCTTCATTGACTGTCGGTACGGAGACGAACTCTCCGTCATAG
>JAEEGL011307015.1_pt1 | contig 22529 bp, 19 predicted proteins | sample 9134231 | NCBI WGS metagenome assembly JAEEGL01 (sample SAMN16246548, study PRJNA631951) | gut metagenome | biome: gut microbiome; feature: rumen; material: fiber-attached | host: Bos | place: Iran: Karaj | collected 2018-10
GAATTTAAATTATATATTGATTATGAATTAATAATAAGAGAAAATAAAAGAAATTCTGATTGGAAAATTATTTATAAAGATTTTAATGAAGGAGAACATCAAATTGTAATGACATATTGGTATTTTAAAAATAATGAAAATATGAGATTATATATTCAAAATTTTGAAGTTATTAATTTCGATGAAACTTCTATTACTTGTGAAAAATGTATTTTTTCTTTTAGTCCTCAAGGAAGTACAAATTGTTTTTCTTGTCCTGAAAATTATTTTTATAATGAAATCTCTCTAAAATGTGAAAAATGTAAAGATGGAGAATTTTCTTTCCCTAATTCTAATTTTTGTAGAAAAAAAGAAAAATGTAATATTTATGATAAAGAATTAATTGAAATTGGAAATTGTGTTAATGGAAAAAAAATTCTCAAATATAAAATTAATACTAATTATTGTATTGAAAATGATGATTTAAAATTAATTGAAGAAGAATTATGTGATAGTAATTTAAATAATTATAATAATGATAATAATGATATTCAATGTGTACCTGGAAATGTATTAATAAATAAATTTGAGTTTGATTTTAAAAGTTATTTAATTAAAGATTTTTTTAATTCATATGAAGGATTTATATCAAATGGAAATGAAATTTATTCATATTTATATTTTTCAGATTCTGAAGAAACTTTAATAAAAAAAATTCAAATAATATCTCAATCAGCATATATTGAATTTGATTTAGATTTAAATTTAGATAAAGATGAAATTTTCACAATAAAAATAAATCAAGAAACAAAAACATATAGTAATATAACAAGTATCTTTACAGAGAAAATGAATTTAAATTTAGGGAAAAATACAATAATGTTAATATTTACAAAAGAAAAACCAAAAAATAAAATAAGTGTAAAAATCAAAGGATTAAAAATATATGGAAGTGAATTATCAAATTCAAAAAAAATTTTAGTAAAATGTCCTCAAAAATATATATCTTCAAAAGATTGTAAAAATTGTATAATATGTTCTAATAATGAAATTCCAGATGAAAAACAAGAAAATTGTATTAAATGTTTTGAAGGAATTGCTCAATTAATAAATAATAATTATATTTGTTCAAAATGTCCTTCTTATACTTATTATGAAAATGAACAATGTAAATTAAATGAAGTTTTAATTAATGATAATAATAAATTAAGATTTAATCTGATTCCTTTTAAAGAATATTATCAATCTTTATGTAGTGATCAAAGTGGAATTTTATGCTATGAAAAAAGCTTTATTGTTATTTCTAATGATAATAAAGAAAGAGATTTATTTTTTATTTCTATATTTCAACAAAGTACTATTAATATTTTAGATTTTACTTATGAAGAAGAACAAAATATTTTTAAAAAAGGACAAATTTTTGGTTTATTTACTATAAATAAACCTTCATATAATATTAATTCTGATATTTTTTCTGAACAAAATGTTACATTTACAAATTCTAAAATAAAAAAAAATTTAGGTCAATTTATAAAAAAAGTATATTTTTCAGAAAATTTAAAAAAAAATTCAATAACAATAGAAATGGAAGAAGGAGATATATGTTTAAATGATCCAAAAAGAAATTATAAATCATATATTAATTTAATATGTAATAAATATGAAATTTCTTCTCCAATTTTAAAGAAAGTTATAGATAATAAATGTACTTTTATTTTTGATTGGGTTTCTCCTTATGCTTGTAAAAATTGTATCACACAAGATTTAACTCATTTTGAAAGAGGAGTTTGTAAAAATGGAAAAAGAGAAATTATTTTTAATTCAAATGATTTTTGTTTAATTTTTAATGCTTCTAATATAAAATATAAAGGAAATAATAATATTAATAATTCTAATGATAATATTTTAAATTCTAATTTATATGATAATATTTTTGGAAAAAGAAATTTAAAAATTGTTGATGTTAATCAAAATTTTCTTTTTGATTTTGATTATATTGAAAAAAAAGTATATATTCAAAAATGTTCTTTTATTGATAATTTAGATGATTCTTTAAAAAAATATTTAATAATTATTCCAATTATTTATATTGTTACATTTATTGGAGTAATAATTTATTGTAAAAAATATAGAAAAATGTTAAGTGAATATGAAAAAATTAGTTCTGAAGCAAAAAGTGAAGTTGAAAGTAAAAATAAAAATAAAGATAATATAATTGAAGTGACTGAATCTTAATGTATTATTTTTAAGAAATATAAAATTTTTAAGTTAATATTTAAATTATTAATATGATTTATTTTTATTTAATCAAAAATGAAAAAAATTATTCAACTACCTTATCATAAGTTAAATTCATCAAAAAATTCAAATATAAATTTAACTAATTTAAAAACGAAAAATAATAATAATGAGAATAAAATATTAAATAAATCTTTTAAAAGTTCATTATGTAATTCTTTAATAAGTAATAAATCAAAAACAAAAACAAATCAAAATAATATAATTAATAAAGAATCAAATCAAAATTTATTATCAAATAATATTAAATTTCAAAAGAAGAGAATAACTCAATTAAAAAAAATAGTAAAAAATCCAACAAGATTAAAAAAAGAAAATAAAATGTTAAATGAAAGAATATATTATCCTAAAGTTTTAATTAATTCAAATTTTATAGAACAAAAAAAACAAAATAAAATAATTAAAGCAAATAGTAATAGTTATTCAAGAACTGCAGTTTCAACAATTAATGATAATACTAATACTTTTAATATTAATTATTCAAAAAGAAATGAAAATAATATTTTAAGAAATTTAATTGAAAATATTAATTTAAAAGAAATTGAAAAAGTATCAAAAATTGATTTATTAAAAAATAATGTTTTTTTAATGAAAATATATTCTATAATATATAGTTTAATAAGTAAAGATTATTCTATTTTTGATTTAGAAAAAAATTTAGAAATTAAAAATCAATTTAAAGAATTATCAAATAATATTGAAATATTAAATAATAATAAAAATATTAATTGTAATATAATAAATGCAGATCTCTTTGATAATACTGATTGTTTTCATAATGAAAATAATAATATATTACAAGAATCTAATAATAGAAAATTAATTTATAAAACTTTTTTTAATTTTTATGAACAAATATTAAATGATATTATTAAATTATCTAATGAAATATCTTTAAATATAAAATCATCAAGTATAAAAAATGAAGATTTTTTATTATCATCTTTCAATTCAAAAATAAATTTAAGTGAAAATTATAATAATATAAATATTGAAAATTCACTTTCTTTTTTTAATAGTAAAATTATCAAATTTGATTTTAATGATGAAAAAAATATATTTTATGGAATGGATGATTCAAAAGAAATTTCTTCTTTAGATAATGATTTTTATCAACAAATATTAAAAAATAGTTTTAAAGAAAAAAATAATTCAAGAAATGAAAATAAAAATTTATCTTCTTCTTCTTCAACAATATTTAATAATAATAATGATAGTTCTGATTCAGAAATAATAGAAAATTCAAGTGAAATTTATAATAATGATTATAATAAGTTAAAAGATGTTAAAAAACAAATTAGTGTTCCCTTATTAAAAATAAATAAATCTGAAAATAATAATAAATATGAATTTGCTTGTTATAGTGAAAAAATCAGTGAATATAAATATATTAATCCTCCTAATTTAAAGAATGATATTTTATTAAATAAAATTAATGAAAATCAAAATTTAAATAAAGAAGTAAAAGAAGATAAATGCTATTTATTTTAATGTATTTATTAGAAACATTAACAAAATATTAATTAAAAATAATTTTTTTTAAATACAAAAATAAACAAAATATATTTATTTTAATAAAAAATAGTTGTTTTTATTTTCATTTTTACAAAAGTCATCCAACTTAAAATTAAAAGAAGAAAAGTATGAAATAAAGAAACCCATTTAAGTTTATCTTTAATTTTTTTTTTTAAAACAAGATCCTCATCATAATATTTTAAAATATTATATGTTAATTCTAATAAATTAGTAATAGCAATAAATATAAAAAAAAAACTTAATAATGTTTTATGTTTAAATCTATCTTCTATAAAATTTATAAATATAAATATTACCTCTATAAACAATATCATTATCTTTAATCATATAAAAAGCTTCTTCAAAAGAAAATAAATTAGAAATAGTTTTTAATTGTTTTTCATTTAATAATACTTGTTCTTCATATTCTGGAAAATGAATTGAATAAAATTCATCTCTTTCTTCAAATAAAAGATTAAATAAAGTTACTATAATTATAAAAAATAGCTTATTTTACTTGTTCTATTTTGAGTTTTAACATTGATAAAAGCATTAATATGTAAAATTAGAAATATTATATTAAATATTATATTATCAATTATAATTGGAATGTTTGTTGCTATATATCCTTTTTTATTTATTAATACTTCTTGAAAAAAATATGAAATTAAAAAAATTCCATTAAATGCTAAAGTAAAAAATATTATTAAAAAAAATTGGAATTTTAAATTTCTCATTGAATAAATTATACAACATGATAATTCTATTATAATTGAAGTTTCTATAGATAAAAAATGGAAAAAAAAAAATTTTTCTGCTTTTATTTCTTCCTCAATTAAATTATAATTATATATTAAAAATAGTGAATTACTTGTTATAAAAGTAATATAAAATATAACTAATGTAAGAGAAATAAACATATTATCATATTTATAAAAATTATAAAAGTAAATTCTTGAAAATAATTGTTTAAAATATAATATTGTATTTTTCATTGTTGATTTCCAATTGATTTTAAATTTAGTTTTGAAAAGAGATTTAATGAATTTAATGAAATTTAATATCGTATGAATTATTATAAAATATAAAATAATGAGAAACAATTTTAAAAGAATTGCAGTATTTATAAGAAGTGTTACAAATAGGATACCCATCATATATAAATTTTGTTGTGTTTGTAATTCTTTATCAATTAAATATGTATCCATATGATAATACACATATACATTCTTTATTAAGTCATATAAATTATAAAAAAATGATTCATGAATTTTTGACATATGCAATTTAATAAATATAAAAAAATATATAATTTAAAAATTATTTTTAAATAATAATTATTTTTAAATTATATATAAAAAAAATATATGAAAAAAAAGGAAAATAAAGTGAATGATTTTATATTAAAATTATTCACTCTTGTAAACAACGAAAAAACAAATAATATAATATCTTGGAATGAAAAAGGAACTTCTTTTATAATTCATAATTTTAAAAAATTTTGTTATGAAATTTTACCAGAAGTTTATCAAACTCAATTGTATTCTTCATTTCATCGTCAATTAAATTATTATAATTTCACTAAAATTAATAATGATAATTATGAATATGCTCATCCTTTATTTCAAAAAGGAAAAAAAGAATTATTAAAAGATATTAAAAGAAAAAAATATTCTAATGAATTAAATTTAATTGAACAAGAAGATAAAGATAATTTAACATATATTGAAGAATTAATTAATCAAATGAAATTAATTCAAAAAAAAATTGAGTTACTTGAAGGAAAACAAGAATTTTTAATTTTTTGTCAGAATGATTTGATTAATAAAAATAATGAATTAGAAGATATTTTAAAAAATATAAATATTCAAGAAAAAAAATTAGAAAATATGTTATTTGAATTAGTTGGTTTTATTTGCCCAAAATTTAAATTTACAGAACAATTGTTTAAAGAATATATAATTAAGAATATTAAAAATAATAATAATTATTTTAATAATCAAATTTTTATAAATTCTTTTGCACAATTTACGAATAATGAAATTTTATATTATTTTTCAAAAAAAAATACAATTATAACTTTTGAAGATTTAGAGTAAATATAATATAAATATAATAAAATTAAAATAATTAAAAAAATATATAGAAAATTTTAGAAAAATATTCTTTTTATTATCATAATAATTATTTTTAAAAAATATTTAAAAAATGGAAAGTAAATCAATAATAAAAGTAAATTTCAGTGAAATAAATTTTAAAAATGCAACTCCAATATATTCAATAAGTAAAAACAGACTTTCAATAAATTCTATTGATTTTAAAAATGAATTATTTTTAGTATCATCAGATGATAATACAATAGAAATATATGATTTCATAAAAGGAAAATTATTATTTTCTTATTCAGATTCATTGAATGGAACTTTAAATACTCATTTTATTAAAAGGGATAATACAATAATTTATTCTACAAAAACTGATTATTCAATAATAATATATGATTATTTAAAAAAAGAATATTTATTTCAAATGTTTAGTCACTTAAATTATATTAATGAAATAATTTATAATGAAATTAATAATATTCTCATTTCTAAAGATAATTCTGGATTATCTTATATATGGAATATATCAAGTTTTCAAAATGAAATTTTTTTAGAATCAAAACATTGTTTAGAGAATATTTCAAGTTGTGTTATTGATTATTTAGGTGAATATATTTATTCAGTTAAAAAATTAGAATCTAATCAAAGTGAAATTATGGTTTTTAATATATCTTATAATCATGAAAATGAATTAATTATTAAAAATTCTTCTCTTACTTTATTTAACTCAATTCAACAAGAAATAATAAAAATTAAGGTGTCAAATGATAATAAATATTTAATTTTATTATATGAGCATTTAATTTCCATTAATGATATTAGTGATAAAAATTCAGTGAGAAAAGTCAAGGAAATTCAAATAAATGATAAATTATTAAATATTGAAATTTCACCTGATTCTAAAATGTTTATTGTTACTGATATAATTGGGAAATATTCTGGGCTTTTTTTTAATAATTTAAATTTAATATTTTCTAAAAGGCTTCATTTTACTTCTTGTAAAGGAGTTAAATTTTCTCAAAAATATAATATATTTGCAACATATGGAGATAAAGTAGTTATTTGTAGACTAAATTTTTAATAATAAAATCATATATTAATTAATTAAATTTAATTATGATTTTTTTTATTTTATTATTTTTAATGTTTAAATAAAATTTAATCATCAATAAAATTAAACTAAATCAGTAATACCATCATTATTCATAATTGGAGGTTGATAATCATTAGAATTAGGAGTTGGAGTATCATTTGAATTCTCATGTGTTTGATTATTATTTCCAATTAAATGTACAATTTTTTGATTAGAATCCGCATTTACATCCATTTCATTATTTTGTTTTCCCTGCCAATTTTCTTTATAATATAAATAAATGAAAATTATTAATTCTATAATTGAAATTAAAGAATTAATGATTGCTATTATTAGAAGATAATTAATACCAGAATTTTTTGCATTGAATTGAATATAACAAAAATTAAAAATCATAATTCCATATAATTCAAGATAATTAATTAATTTATAATCTCTAGTTGAATAAATTTCTTTTATTTTAATAAAAGGATACAAATTTAAGAAAGTATAAGAAGAAACAATTAAAATATGTGAAATTAAAGGAATTTGTATAAAATAAGTAGAAATATAAATAGAAAATACAACTCCAATTAAAAAAGCGGAAATTCTTTCAATTGATTTTCTAATATCATTTTTATAGAGAAAATAAATATAACAGCATAAGAATATTGAACTTAATATTACACTAAAAAAACCTAAATCAATCAAAGGGAAATAATATACAATTTGTTCTGTTTTTATTGGTTTTGAGATTATATTAAATTTCCAATTAATCGAAAATAAAATTATTCCAACCAATAATTTTAATACAATATTAAAATAAGGATATTGTTTTATATCATTTTCTCCCATATAAGTTTGATAAGTTGGTATTATTGGAGTAAAAAAAATTAATCCTATTCCAATATTTTCAATCATTATATTTTAATTAATAATCTTTTCTATTTATTTATAATTAATTATATATTATTATTAAACAATAATTTATTTATGAATAATATTCATAAAAATAAAAAATGGGAAACAAACAAAAAAAAGTATATTTTTATAAATATTTAGTTACCAAAAGAATTAAAAAAAAAAGTTTTAAATTTATTTAATTTAATTGATGAAGATAATTCAAAAACAATAGATAGAGAAGAGACATTAAAATTTTGGTCAAAAAATTTTCCAAAAATAAATTCAAATGAATTGTTTGATCAAGTAGATAAAAATAATGATGGTTCAATACAATTAAATGAATGGATTGAATTTTGGACTCTTGTTTATAACTCTGGATATGCTGATGAAGAAATAGAAACTGAATTAGATAATATGATTAAAGGAGGTTCTTGGGTTAAATTTGATACTAATGAAAGATATGCTGATAAAAAAGAAAAAGTTTTAAAAAAAGAAGGAAAATGCTAATTTTAATTTTGATTTTTATATATTTATTTTTTGATTTATATTTTTTATTAAATATTTAATTAATTATTTTTTTTAGATTTTTTTCGAATAAATTGATGAAAAGAAAGGAAATGTAATAATTTATTATCAAATTCATAAATTCCTTTAATTTTTATGTTCTCTTTATTTAGATTATGAAATTGTTCTTCAAAAATATAAAGATAACTACTATTCAATATGAAGTAATTTAAATCTTTAATAAATAATGAAATTTTTAAAAAGCCCAAATAAATTATAAATAAATAGATGATTTTCATTAAAAATTATTTTCAAGAATCAAAAAGAAAACTAAAGATTATCTTATCATAAATAAATAGAAATATATTATTCAAATGAAAATATATAAATAAAATTATTTCTGAAAATAAATTATATATATAAGAATTTTCTATAAAAAGAGAGGAAAGTAAGAATATTAATTATTATATTAAATAAAATTTAAAAATTTTATTTAATTATTTTTACATTAAATTTTTTTCTAATATTATTTTTATTCTGGATTAAAAATGTCATTTACAAATTCAGATTCATTTAAAAATATTCAAATGTTTACTGATAAAATGATATTATCTACTTCTCAAAATCAAAAAGAAATATTATTATGGGCTGAAAATTCAGGAACAATTGCATTCTCATATAATGATGAAAATTTAAGAACTTATATTCCAAATAATAAAATAAGAGTTATTGATTCAAATTTATTTAGTGAATTTTTTATTTATTTACATGAAAATAAATCAATATTTAATATTTGGAATACTTCTTCTACTCAATTTTATACTAAATTTTCTGTTACTGATGAAAAAATTTCTTGCTTTGAAATTTCTTATGATAAAATATTTTTATTTGTTGGAAGCTTTAATGGTAATTTATTCATATATAATTTATCTTGTGGTTTATTAATTAAATCTATTAAATTATCTAATAATGAAATTATAAAAATTAAATGTGTTAAAAATTTTGTTTTAATATTAAATAAAGAGAAATTATCTTTATATTTATTTGGTCATGTTGTTCAAGGGAAAAAAGAATTACCAAAAGAAATTTTTTTTTTTGAAAATACAAATGTAAATTATAATAATTTCATTATATATAATAGAAATTATATTTTTCTATATGGAGATACTTTTAATATATTACAATTAAAATTAGAAGATTTACAAGTTTGTAATAGTTTTTTAATTGAAAATTTAAATCATAAAATAGAAAATTTAATAATTAATGATAACACAATATATTTTTCAAATAATACTTTAGAAATTTTTTCTTTCCAATTAAATGATTATAAATTAAATGAAACTCATAATATTAAATTAACAAAAGATAATTCAATATTAATTCAAAATATTAAAAATTTAAATTCTAATATAAGTGTATTTATATTAGGAACTAGAAACAATATTATTACAGGCCATGAAGATGGAAAAATTTGTATATGGATAAATAAATCTAAAGTAAATCCTTTTTTTACTTTTGAAAAAATGTATCAAATACATAAAGGAAAAATTACTAATTTATTATTAATTAATAAGCCTATTTCTCAATATGGATTAAATTTTAATAAAAATCTTCAAGAATGTATTATTTCAAATAAACAAATTAAAGAATTAAAAGATGTTAAGATAAAACAAAATGATTTTTTTGAAAAAGAAATTGAAAATTATATAACTAATTACAATATTGATTTAATTGAAGAAGGTATAGTCGATAGTTTAAAAACTGGAAAAAATATTTGTGTAAAAAATATAAATGAAGATGAAATAAAAAATTCCGAGAAAAAAGGTAAAAAAAATAATAAAAAAATAATAGATAAATATATCAATAATTTTCAATAAATTAACAACAACAAATTTGATATTTAAATTTTAAAATACTTTTGAAATATTTAAAAAGACATAAAAGAAAACAAAAAAATATTATTTTCATGTATAAAACATAATTGATTTCCATGATTGGAAATAAAAAATAAAAAAAAATAAATAAAAAAAATAAAACACTTATTATTAATAACCAGAAGGAGGTCCTCCACTACATCTTTTGGAATTCTTAATATTTTGATAATATAAAAGATCAATAAAAAAAGCAGAAGCCATAATTAAAACTTTATCTAAATTAGAAGCATTTGAAGGTAAATTAACAGTAATTTGTTCATAATCAGGTTTAACTTTATTTCCCCTGACTATAACTTTCTCAATAGAACCTATTGATTTTTCATTAAAATCATTATAATTAAAAATATCAAATTTCGCTTTATCACACATTTCAAAACAATGACAATTTCTACAACAATAACCACATTGACAATAAGAAGTTGAAATTTTATATTTAAGAATACCATTTTTATAAAAAATATACATAATTGGATTATATTTAGTTCTTTTTTCTCTTATAAAACCAATCATTTCTTTTTCTTTATTATTAATAAATATATTTAATGTAGGTCTTGAACAACAAGCACAAAAACATGAACATGCACATCTAAAAGGTTTTTGTAAAATTATAAATTTTTTTCTTTTTCCTTTTCTTGAATCATAACTTCCAATATCTATTTTTATTGATTGTGATTGATTTGAACAAATATTATGAGAACATGATGATGATAAATCAATTGAATTAAATAAATAATAAGCTTCCCCTTCTTTATCATATTCTAAACTTATTCTATAATTATAATATAAAGGACATTTAATAAATAAATCACTTATTTTATAATATTGATCTATATATATTTTCTTACAAATCATAAATTTTGCTAAATCATCCTCAAATGATGTATTTCCATTGTTTTCATTTATTGGTTTATTTGATTCTTCTTCTTGTTCTTCGTTCAATATTTCTTTTTCTTTTTTTAATATATCAAAATCACTTCCATCAAATAATGCTTTTGGTCTTAATACTCCTTCATTCTTTAATTGATTATTTAGTCTATCTTTATCTTGTAAATTGTAATGTTTATCTTTTTTTGATAAATGTTGTTTTGTTTCTTCATATGGTGTTTCTTTTTCTTTTACATTTTGAATTTCATTTTTTTCTGGTCTGTTAGTTATTATGTTTTCATCATTTTTTAAATCATTTGATTGTTCATCATTTGAACTTTGAATTAAGCATGAATTTACACTTGTTTGAGTATGAGATAAAAGATTGTATTCTTGATGTTTGTTGTCCACTTTTTCAGATTCTGCCATTTATTTTTCTTATGTTTCAGAGAATATTATTTTTTTTTCTTATTTTATGAATTATCATTTCGCTTTTTATTTTAATACATAAATAAATATAATATAAACTAAAATATAGTTTTTTATTTTTATTTTTATTATAATAATATATAATTTTCTAATTGGTTATTAATAAATATAAATTTTTTATATCTTTTAATTAATTATTAATTCTACTTCTTTCTTTTTTTTCATAATATTTATCTTTCTCTCTTTTTCTAATGATTGTTCATATTGAAATATTCAATTTATTTTTTCTTTTATTTTAAAATTATATTTTTTTAAAATTTCTCTTTGTTTATTTGAAGCTTTTTTTTAACCATCATTTATTTTTTCTTTTTATTCCTTAATTGCTTCTTTAACTTTTCTTTTTTTTCTGATGATAAATCTTTCGTATGCATTCTAATTTGATGATTTTAATACTTTATTTTTAAATAAAGTCAACTTAACCTATTAATCCCAAAAAAATTAAAAAAAAATAAATAAAAATCTTAGGAAAAAATCAAAAATTCCAAAAAAAAGAATAAAAAGAATAAAAAAAATAAAAAAAAAAAATATCATTCAAAAAAAATGAGTTACTCAAAATACCGCAATGTCTTCGGTTCACTACGTAAGGAAAGATTTACTGATGTTGATTTAACTCAAATGTCTAGTGAGGGTTCTCTATTAGCAGTAAATTCATCTTTTCTGGCAGTATCTTGGAATTCCTCAGGGGGAAGTGTGGCAGTATTTGATGCGAGTACACCTCAGCGTTGTGCAGCAGAGACGCCTTTACTAAGAGGTCATAAGAGTCCAGTAGTTGATATAAAATTTTCTCCTTTCAGGCAAAACTTACTCGCATCTGCATCGAATGATGCTACTGTTAAATTATGGGAAATTCCAGAAGGAGGTTTAACTGAAGATTTAAATGTCGAAGTTCAAAATTATTGTGGACACGGAAGGAAAGTTTCCTTTATTAATTTCAACCCTGTTACTAGTGATTTAATGGCTAGTGCTTCCTTTGATAATTCAGTACAAGTTTGGGATATTACAAAAAGTAAAAATTTATGTAAAATTTATTTAAAGGAATATCCTACTTCAATGGAATGGAATTATAATGGTTCTTTAGTTTTTGTTACTTCAAAAGATAAATTTATTTATGTTATTGATCCTAGAAATAATAAAATAATACTTAAAACAAAAGGACATGATAGTCCTAAAACAATGAAAATGACATGTATAGATGAAAATGTTCTTGTTTCAACTGGTTTTAATAAATCGAGTACAAGAGAAATGAAATTATGGGATATAAGAAAAGTAAAAGATGATTTAAGTATTGATTCACCAGTTCAAAGTTATACTATTGATCACCAAAGTGGAATTCCAACTCCATATTTTGATAAAGATCTTAAATTATTATATGTTTTCGGAAGAGGAGAAGGAAATATGCATTATTATGATTTAACTTCAGGAATGATAAAACCTTGTAATGATTATTTATCAAGTGATCCTACTGATGCTGTTGTTATGTTTGATAAAAAATGTATGGATTATAATAGATGTGAATTAGCAAGATTTGCTAAATGCTCTAAAAAAACTATTATGTATTTATCTTTCAATTATCCTAAAAAAATTCCTGATTTTGATGAAAATTTATATCCTAAAACTTTTTCTGGAGAAAGTGCTTTAACTTTAGATGAGTGGATTAATGGCAATAATAAAGATCCTATTAAAAAAGATATTAGAGAAATAGAAAATAAATGGGTTAGTGAATCACAAGTTTTTGAAAAAAAAGTTGAACAAAGTCAAACTCAAATTAGTGGAAATGATCAAGAAAAAAGAGAACAACTTGAAAAAACAATTAAAGAACTTAATAATCGTATTTTGGAACTTGAAAATGAAAATAAACAAATTAAAGAAGAAATTGAAAAAATTAAATCTATGCCTAAAAAAGAAACTACAGAAATTACAAGTGCAGCTCAAGAAGACGAAGATGAAATTGATTATCAACCTAATGAAGATTAAATTTTTTTGAAGTTTGTTTTTATTTTATTTTTATTATTATATTTAACTTTATTCAAAAAAAAAATTTACATAAAAAATGGGTTATAAAATTAAAATAATATCAAATAAAAATGAAAAGAAATTTTTAATTATACTTATAAATCTCTGGTTAAAATTTTTTTATGTATTTTTCAAATAGAAATTTTAATATTAATATTAATGAAAAAAGAATTCTTATTGAGTTAATTAAAAAGAAAAATTCTGTATAAAAAAAATAGTTTAGAACACTGATTCTAATTTAAATATTAATTATAAATATATAAAATAAAAGAAAACATGTTTTTTAACCATAAAAAAATCTAAAGAAAAAAATTGAAAAAAATCTGATAAGAAATATAGAATTATAAATAATATTTAAAAAAAATAAATAATTATATTAAATAAATCAAAAATCAAAATAATATTTAAACATTAAATGGAAACAACACAAATTCAAAATCCTTTGGAAGAAAACCAAGAAATGTATATTCAAAACAGTCAATGTGAAAAATTTGTAAAATTATCAAAAGATATGTGGAAAAACCCAATAAAAGGTTTTGCAATAGTAATATTAGTTAATTTCTTTTATATATATTTTTGGAAAAATAAAATAAATGGAATTACAATATTATGTTATTTACTTATTTGTTATATTTTATTTCAATTATTTTTAAGAAATATTCAATCAAAACAGTAAATAATATATTTAAATCATTTAGATTTAAAATTCAAAAAGAAAATATTGATGAAATAGCAAAAATGATTTCAAAAGGAAATGAAGATTTAAAAAAATATTTAAATGATATTATTTCTTTAAAAGATACTTCTTATACTATTCAAATGTTAATTATATTATATTTATTTTCTGGAATATCTAATTTGTTAGGTGATAGATTTATTATTTTTCTTATATTAAATGTTCTTTTGTTTTATGTTCCTTTAGATAAGAATTTCCCTCATTTCTTATTTAATATTTTCATTGTGTGTAAACAATATTTTGAAGGAATTCTTGGAATCATAATTTGTTTAATTCCAAAATATGAAGATAAAAAAGAAGATGAAAATCCTGAGAAAAAAACTCAATAAAAAATCAATTTAAAGAATTAAATACCGATTAAAATAATTTTAATTTAAACACCTTTTATGTCATCAAAATATTTATTTTAAATTAAAAAAAAATAAATAAAAAAAACAGAAAAAAAACAGAAAAAAAATATAAAAAAGCGATATAATAAAAAAAATAAAAAGAAAAAAAACCATTTATAAATTTTTAATTATCAAACAAATCATCATCATTTAAAATATCCATGATTTTTTCATAATAATCTTTTTTAGGATTATTTTTATGTTCAACACCGATTTTAATTAATTCTTCAAAAATTCTAACAACATTAGTACCATCAGCAGCAGAGACTAAATAAAAAGGGCATTTTAATTTTTCAGCAAGAGCATATTTTCTTTGAGTACATCTTTTATCAATATCAATTTTATTTCCAACTAAAATACAAGGAGTACTTGGACAATGAGTTCTAAATTCATTATACCATTTCATACAATTTTTATAAGTTATTTTTCTTGTTGTATCAAAAACTAATAATGCTGCATTTGCTTCGAAATAATATGCTGGATGCATTTTATCAAATATGTCTTGACCTGCTGTATCCCATATATCTATCATTAATTCTTTCCCTTCTTTTAATTTATATTTATATTTATATATTATTAATGCATGAGTTGAATTCGTTATTTCTTCATAATTATCTAATAAGAAACGATCAAGAATTCTAAATTTTTTAAAATTTATATAAATTTTTAATTTTACTTTGATTTTCCTACTGCTGAATCTCCTATTAATATTATCTTCAAATCACTTTTTTGTTTAAAAAATTCATCATCTTTCATTTCTGTTGATGATATTTTTTTTCCTTTGTGTTCTTCTTCCATTAGGCTTTTTGTTTTTTTTTTAAATTTCAAATTTTATTTTAATATTATTTAAATAAAAGAGGTTTTATTTAATTCAATTTTTTTATTTTATTTTTTTTCTTTTCAATAATATTTCTTTTTATTGTTGTAAATGGAGCCTATATTAAAAGAAAATGATATAGAAGAAAAAAATAGGAAAATTAGACAAATGATAAGTCAAAAAAAGGAATTTGCTCCTTTTGATAATATGGCAATAAATAGGAAAAAAATAAGAATAATAGATTGCATATCAAATAATGAAAAACCTATAATTCAATCAAGAAATATATTATTTGAAGAACATTATCCACTTATTAATATAATATCAAATAGAAATTCATTAAATCATTCTAAAAATTTTTTGCAAAATATGTTTACTTATCAAAATTTATCTCAAACTGAAGTTAATGCTATTAAACATCAAACTTATAAACAACCGATTAAACTTTTTTCTTTGAGAAAGAAACTTCCTTTAATATATAATAATTATTTTTATAAAATAAATAAAAATGATAAGAATAATAATTATGGTAAAGAAGATAGTTTTAGAGAAAAAAAAAGATTATATATAAATGATAAAATGAGTAAAAGTGTATCTATTAAATCTGCGAGAAAAAGAAATAATGTAAGTCAAAATGAAATTCCTTTATCAAAACAATTTTCATTATTATATAAAAAATCTAAAGAAGATTATAAAATAAAACATTTAGAATCTCATTTTATAAATATTAAAAATCAAGAAAATTTAAAAAATAAAAATATTGATGATAATTATGCTTTAACAGGATATAAAATTAGACAACCTGATGTTTTTTTAGATACTTTAAGATTTGATGCGACAAAATTAAAATTTAATAATCATTTAAAATTACATTCATATTTTTAATGTTTTTAAAATAAAAATATATTAGTATAGTTTATTTTTTTTAAGTTAAAAAATTAAGAAAAAAAAATTTATTTATTAAAAGTAAAATTTTTAAATGATTTATAATCAATATTTTGATTCATATAATCATTATGATTGAGAGGTTTATAAATTTTATTTTTTGAAATTTGATTATTTAATCTTCCTTTTTCTCTTCCATTATCAAAATTATTTAAATTACTAATATTATTAAAATCAGAATTACTTAATAATTCATTTTGTTGAGAAATATTATTATTTAATTTATTATTATTATTAGTAAAAACTAAATCTTGTTCTTTTCCTCCATTAAAAGAAAAAAGTTTAGAAACAACTTTTAAATCTCCAAAATTATTTATATATTTAATCATTTTAGATTCATCATCATGATTAAATCTATATTCTTGTAATTGAATATTTATTTTATTTGGATCATTTGAATCTCTTGTTATTTTATTATAAATATCGAGAATTTCTAAAAAATTAATATTTGCATTATTTGAATATTCATCAATTATATTTTTTAAATTTTCACTTTGTTCAATTTTATTTGAAAAAATTTCTAATTTTTGACTTAATTTTCTGGCATTTTCAGTAAAAAGAGAATCAATTTGATTCATAATTTCCATTTTTTTATTTTTTAAAAAATTAATAATTTGCTCAAAAAAATTGTTAATTCTTTTTTCTTCAGTTTCTTTATTTTTTTTAATGTTTTTCAAAGCTCCTTGAATCATTTCAACATTATGTTGATTATCTTCAATAACAATATCAATATCATTATTAATTTCAAAGCATTTTTCTTTAATTTCTTTAATTTCAATTTTAGGATTTTTTTTAAATCTAGAAAAAGCACAATAAACACAAATTAATTCTTTAGTTTCTTCTATATAATGAGTTAATTTTTGTCCAGCATGAATTTCACAATAACCATTATTTAATTCTTCTCTTTGAGTATTAGATTCAACATATTTATCAGTAATTAAATTATTTAATAATTTTAATTCTTGAATTGAATATGCTATTAAACCATCATTTGGACATTTAATCCCTTCTTCATCTGTGAATTGCTCTTCAATACATTTTTTACAAAAAAAATGACCACATTTAAATAAATATGGTATATTTATATTACTGTTAAATTGGTTTTTACAACATTGACATATTGAAATATAATTTAATGTTATTAATGGAATTCCATCATGTTCTCCTTCTTCATTTCCTTGTTCATCTTCTTCTTCTTCTCCTTCATAATTATTTTCAATATTATTATCATTATTATTATTCATATTATTATTATTATTATTATTATTATTATTATTAATATTATTATTAATATTATTATTGTTATTATTATTATTATTTGTTTGTTGATTTCTGATTGTGTTATCTTGATTGCTTTCTGGAGATATTTTTTCTTGAATTGGATTTAATTCATTATTTTCATTAATTTGATTGTTTTGGTTTAAATCATTTTCATTTAAAATTTCTTCGTTTGGATTTGAATTATCATTTGAATTATTATCTCCGAACATATATGCTTCATCATTTTCATATACTTTTATATTTTTATCTTCTTCATTTGAATCGTTTAAATAATTGTTGTTTTTCTCGGTCATATTTATTTTTATTTATTTATTTCTTTTTTGATGAAAAAAACTTTTTTTAATTTATTTTTCATAAAATGATTCAAAAATTTAAATATTATAAGAAAATTAAAGATAAATTGTTTTTCAATTATGGGAAGGTTAAATTTGATGTTAAAAAGAATAATATTAATAAATTATTAAATAAAAAGAAAAGTCATTATCTTTCAATATATAAAGATTATTTATTATTTGATTGTCAAGATGAGTTTATAAAAAAAAATTATCATTTAAGAGAATCTTTAGATAAATTAGTTGATTTAGCAAAATATTATAAAAATTATTTAAGTTTTTTTTGCAGACCATTTTGTCTTAATACATATTGTAATAAAATAATTGAAGATTATTATGATAAAAAAGCAGAATTTTTTTATAACGAAAATTTTGGAAATGAAAAAAAAAAGAAACAAAAAAATACAAAAAATAATAACAATATTTTAATATTTAATGAAATTGTTAGAAAATCAATAGAAAATCCAACACAATCAACATTAAATTTAAATTCAATTAATAGTGATTTAAATACTCAAAGATTAATGGAAGAAGACTTTTTAACTTCAAAAACACAAAAAGAAGGATTAGATAAAGTAATAAAAACTTTAGATAAAAAATATGTAGAAGTAAAAGATAATTATGAAACAATAATAAATAATAATGAAACTCCAATAAGACATTCAATAAAAGGTTTATTTACAATTTATAAATCTAATCAAAACACTCACAATACTCATTTTCATCTTGGAAAAAGAGAAAATTCATCAAATTTTGAAAAAACAAAAATATGTCAATATAAAAAATTAAAACCTTATATTAGTAATTATAATTTAAGAAGTAAAAAAAATTTCAGTACTTTAAATCAAGATAATTCATTGAAACATTCTATGAAATTAAGTAATAAAAACATTAATATTTCTACAAAATTTTTAGATTATAAAAAAAAAGGTTTTATCAATTATAAAGAAAATAATATGAAATCTTTATCAAATGGAAGTAAACATATAACTTATAATTTACTTTCAACTTATATGAATAATTGTTCTGAAAAAAATAAATATAAATTTTTTCATAAAAAAGAATTAAGTTCAAATAGTTTTAAAGATACATTATTTAAAAATTCAATTGATTCAAAACCAATTAATAATAGAAAATATATTAAAATAAAAGCCAATAATTTAATTCAACCATTAAATATCAATTATATTCAACACATTTCGAAATTAGATAATTCAAAAAAAAACAGTGTTTCCAATCAAAGCTTTGAAAATATTAATAAAAAGATAAAATATAATGAAAAAAAAAATAATGAAAATAATAAAAGTAAAAATAAATTCCAATTAAATGTTAATTCTGAATTAGGGAAAATTAATATAAATAATTTAGGTTCTTTGAGTAATAATAATTCTTTATCTAATATTTTTAAACAAAGTATTAATCAAAATATTGAACAATTAAAAAATAATGAAAAAAATATAATTTTGGATAAAATAATTGAAAATTCAAAAATTCAAATTAAATATAAGAGAAAATTAAATTTTCATTCTCCAAATCATTATTTAAATATGAATCATTTGAAAAATATTTTTGGAAATGAAATTTTTAAAAAAAAAATAAACTCTAAATTAATTAATAAAAACATTTTTTCATGTAGAGAAGATATTCCAAAGAAAAAAACTTTAATTTTTAGTCCAATAGATTCTAAAAATTAAAAATTAATAAATGATAAAAAATTACTGATTAAATATACATTAATTTTTTTATATATTTAACTTTTTTTTTAATAGTTTTTCAAAAGGTTATTTTTAATTTTTTAATTATTATCAAAATCGAATATTCTAAACAAATATTTCTTTTATAAAATTTGAATAAATATAAATTGTTATAAATATTCTAAATATAATAATATATTTGAGTATATTTTAGATAATTAAAGTTGTTAACATTTTTAGAACTGATTTAATGTTTTAAATACTTTTAAGGATAAATTTTTAAATAAATATATATTAAAAATTTATTAATATAATATATATCTTTTTTTCATTTTTAATTAAATGATTTTTAAGATATATAACAAATATAAAAACAATTAATAATATATAAACTTTTATTTATCCAGAATAAATAAAAAAAAAGTATAATTCTTTATATTTAAAATAAAATAAATTTTTAATAAAAAATAACTAAATATTATTTATTTATTTTTTCTTTTTTTGTTTTTCAATTTCATAAGAAGCCGAATCGAATTTTTGTCTCTAAAAAAGTCATAATATAATTAAATTTACACTTTTAGTAGGTTCTCTTTCTTTAACAACACATTCAGTTCCTTCACATTGTTTAGCTAAATCATCTAAATCATAATCAACACCTTCCTAAAAAAAAATTATAAAAAAAAAATAAATTATACACCATCTTCTTCTTCATCATCAATATCAATTACAATATTATCATTATCTTCTTGATCACTCATTTTTTAATTAATATTATTTTAATAAAATAATAATAACATTTTTTTTTATGAAATTCCAAATAAATTTATTTAAATAAATTATTTTAATATGGGAAATTGCACAAGTGGAAATAATAATAAACAAAGGAATATAAAAGGAAATAAAATAATAAAAAATAGTAATAATCAAAAAAATAATAAATTAAAATCTATTCCTCAAAAAAAAAATAATATTAATAATGAAATTGAAATTGAAAAAGAAAAAACTAAAAAAGTTAAAGTTTCAATTATTGATTTAGACAAAAATGAAAATATATTAAATTTATCTTTTGATGAGAACTTATTGTTAAAAGATATATGTGACAAAATTAATTATGATAAAAATAAAGATTATAATATATTAAATGAAAATGATGAAGAAATAAATAATAAAAAAGAAATGAAAATAAAAGAAATATTCCCATATATAAATAATATAAATTTAAAAATAAAATATTCAGGCTTAGATATTCCACAAAATATAAAAAATTCCTATATTGAAAATATAAAATTTATTGGTTCCCTAATATTAGATAATCTCGAATATTTAGGAATATCTATATTAAATATATCAAATGAAAAAATGTTAACTTATCATTATTCAAATGAAAAATATAAAGAATTAAGGAAATTTAATTTATTCAGTGCTATATGTAATGGAAAAAATAATTTATATATTTCAGGAGGAGAAAATAATGGTTCAGAATGTTTATCTGATTTCTATGAAATAAATTTAGCTAATGTAAATAAAGAAAATATTCAAATGAGAAAATTAACAAATTTAATTGAAGGAAGAACTTGGCATAGTATGATATATATCCCAAATAAATATATATTTATTGTTGGTGGTATAGGAAATAAAAATGTTGAATTATATGATATTGAAAATAATATTATTCAAAAAGATTCTGAAATAAATGAAGAAAGATGTGAATGTTCTCTTTGTATGGTTAATGATATTTATTTATATGCTTTTTGTGGTTTTTTAATTCATCAAAATTTTACTAATTCTATTGAAAGATGTAATTTAAGAAAACAAATTAGAAAATGGGAAATGGTAAATTATAAACTTGAAAATAATGTTATTTTCAATCCTTCTTTTTTTGGAGTTGGTTATTATAAAGATAAAATATTATTATTAGGTGGAAACGAAAATAATGAAGAAAAAAATGATAATTATATTATTTCTATTGGAATTGATGGAAATGAAGATAATATTGAAGATTTTTCTTCCAATGAACAATTCATTAATATTTATCGAGAAAAATTCTTTATTCCTTTTAATAATGATTATTCTCTTATTATCCCTTTAATTTCTAATAATTCACAAGTTTTATTTTTAAACAATGAAGAAGGAAAAATTACAAGAAAAGAATATAATGATTATATTGATTGTTGATTGTATTTATTTATTTATTTTTCTTATGTATATTAGTTTTTAATTATTATTTTAATTTTTTTTAAATTCTTTATCAATATATATATAAATAGAATAGATTATTTTTTATTATTTTTTTTCATTAACAGTAAATTAAATTAAATGTTATTATAAAATGGAAGAAAATTTTATGTATTTAAATCAAGATTTATATTATAAATATGAAGATTATATTTCTAATTATTTAATATTAAATGATGATCTTAATATTTCTTTATTTGAAAATGAATTAATTGATTCTCAAAAAATGATTAAAAAAAAAACAAGGGTTAAAACAGAAAAACAACTTTTAAAAGAAAAAGAAAGAAATAAAAAAAGAAAAGAAAAGTTTCTTTTAAAATCAGAAGACGAAAAAAAAATTGAAAGGAAAAGAAATGCTGTTTGTGCACAAAAATTTAGATTAAGAAGAAAAGAAGAATTAAAAGGTCTTTTAGAAGAAAATCAA
>JAEEGL012225290.1_pt1 | contig 22528 bp, 17 predicted proteins | sample 9134231 | NCBI WGS metagenome assembly JAEEGL01 (sample SAMN16246548, study PRJNA631951) | gut metagenome | biome: gut microbiome; feature: rumen; material: fiber-attached | host: Bos | place: Iran: Karaj | collected 2018-10
CCCTTTTCCATTAAGAATTCTATGGCTATTCCCGAATACTCACGGATCTGTTCTATAGTCTTTTCCCCATAAGGCACATTATCCGTATCGGCATAATAAAAGTATGCCTCATCAGGCAGGATCTTAAGGGCTGCATGTAAAACAGTCAGCCCGCCTATGCCCGAATCAAACATACCTATTTTCATAATTTAAGCCCCACTGCCTTATACAGCTCTTTAAGCTGCAGCGGCTCAAGCTCTGTGTATTCCCCGGGTTTCAGATCCCCCAGGCTCACGGTCACAACCCTTATACGTTTGAGCGCCCTCACATGATATCCTGCCAGCTGCCACATACGCCTTATCTGACGGTTAAGACCTTCAGTGATGACCATACGTACAGTGCGGGAGGATATCTTCTCGATCCTGCAGGGCTTTGTCTTTTTCTTAAGTTCTTCAAGCCATACGCCTTTGGAAAGTTTATCCGTATCCTCCGGCACCGGCTCTTTATTAAGCTTTACAATATATTCTTTTTCGTGACCTGCCCTGCCTCTCATCATGGCGTTGATCAGATCACCGTCATTTGTCAGCAGCAGGAGGCCTTCACTGTCCTTATCCAGCCTTCCCGCATATGTCACACGTATGGGATAGTCTATAGCGTCCGCCACTGTCTCCTCCGCATGGGGATCATTGGCAGTAACGGTCATGCCCGCAGGCTTATAATATGCCAGTACTACTTTCTGCGCCTGGGGCTTTAAGCTGTTACCGTCAGCAGCCACCTCATCAGCATCGGAGACTCTGTCTCCGGGCTGTGCCGTTTTTCCGTTAATGCAGACACGCCCGTCCGCTATCAGCTTATCAGCTTCACGCCGTGAACAGAGACCGCATTCGGCCAGATATTTATTTATCCTTATGCCTTCACTCATTTCTTCTCAGTGATGCTCTTATATTCATCAAAGCAGTCAAAAGTAGCAAAATAGTCTGCAGGAGTCTGTGCGCGGCGAATAAGCTGCACGCTTCCATCCTCCTTAAGCAGAAGTTCTGCAGATTTAAGCTTGCCATTGTAGTTGTAGCCCATGGCAAATCCGTGGGCGCCTGTATCGTGGATAGCCAGATAATCACCCATATCTATCTTCGGAAGCTGTCTGTCTATAGCGAATTTATCATTATTCTCGCAAAGGGATCCCGTTACATCATAGGTATGGTCGCAGGGTGCATTCTCCTTTCCAAGTACCGTGATATGATGATAAGCACCATACATTGCGGGTCTCATCAGATTGACAGCGCAGGCATCAACACCTATGTATTCTTTATGAGTATGCTTCTCATGTATAGCCTTTGTGACCAGCATACCGTAAGGTCCCATCATAAAACGGCCCATCTCGGTATATATTGCCACATCGCCCAGGCCTGCGGGTACCAGTACTTCTTCAAATACCTTCTTTACGCCCTCACCGATCACACGGATATCATTAGGTTCCTGCTCAGGTTTGTAGGGTATGCCCACACCACCGGAAAGATTTATAAAGCTTAAGCTTACACCCAGCTTTTCCTTTATCTCAACAGCCCTTTCAAAAAGCTGCTTTGCCAGCATGGGATAATACTCATTGGTAACAGTATTGCTGGCAAGGAAAGCATGCAGGCCGAATTCCTTTACACCCTTTTCCTTAAGTATGCCGTATGCTTCAAAGAGCTGCTCCGTAGTAAGTCCGTATTTTGCATCTCCCGGGTTATCCATGATACCGTTGCTCATCTTAAAAACTCCGCCGGGATTATACCTGAGGCTGAGTCTTTCGGGAAGCTTGCCAAGTATTCCTTCAAGGAAATCAATGTGGGTGATATCATCCAGATTAATGGTAGCTCCCAGCTTAGCAGCCAGTTCAAAATCCTCTGCCGGGGTATCGTTGGAAGAAAACATTATCTCACTGCCTGTTATGCCGGCAGCATCGGAAAGCATCAGTTCCGTTAAAGATGAGCAGTCGGAACCGCAGCCGTATTCGTGCAGTATCTTCATCAAAAACGGATTGGGGCAGGCCTTAACAGCAAAATATTCCTTAAAACCCTTGTTCCAGGAAAAGGCTTCTTTAAGAGCCTTTGCGTTCTCCCTTATACCCTTTTCATCATAGATGTGAAAAGGGGTGGGATAGGTTTTTACTATCTCCTCAATCTGCTGTTTGGTTACGAATGCTTTCTTTTCCATAATTTCTCTCCTTTATAAAGATCCTTCGCTTACGCTCAGGATGACATTACTATTATCGCTCAGGATGACAGTATTATGATATCCTCCAGTCCACCGGTTCAACGCCGTGTTCTGTAAGGAATTCATTACATTTTGAAAAATGCCTGCAGCCGAAAAAGCCCCTGTATGCAGATAAGGGTGACGGATGAGGTGCCTTAAGCACCAGATGCTTAGGGTTATGCAAAAGCTCACTCTTCCTCTGCGCAGGAGATCCCCAGAGCAGGAAAACAATGGGTCTGTCTTCTTTATCCACCGCCTCGATTATAGCGTCCGTAAACTGCTCCCAGCCTATCCCCCTGTGGGAAAAGGCCTGATGAGCCCTTACCGTAAGAAGCGTGTTTAACAGCAACACGCCCTGCTGTGCCCAGGCCGTAAGATTACCGTGCCGGGGTATTTCCAGCCCCAGATCGTCATGCATCTCCTTATATATATTCTCCAGTGAAGGCGGGATCTTTACCCCTTCGGGCACAGAAAAACAAAGCCCATGAGCCTGTCCGGGCTCATGATACGGATCCTGCCCCAGTATCACCACTTTTACCTTATCCAGGGGAGTAAGATGCATTGCTGCATACAGATCATGCTTGGAAGGATATATCTGATAGTGTGCATATTCCTGCACAACGGTATCCCTGAGTCTCTTATAATAGGGTTTCTTAAATTCCGGGGAAAGCGCTGCTTCCCAGGCTCCTGTCAAAGGCGGCATCGCTTACATCCTCACCGAAATACCTTTATCTCTAAGGTATTCCTTAACTTCCTTTATTTCCAGCTCTTTAAAATGAAAGAGGGATGCAGCAAGCGCCGCATCGGCACCGCCCTCTGTCAGCGCATCATAAAAATGTTCTTTGGTGCCTGCACCGCCGCTGGCTATTACGGGTACTCCCACACTGTCAGAAACGGCACGGGTAAGCTCTAAGTCATATCCGGCCTTGGTCCCGTCACAGTCCATGCTGGTCAAGAGTATCTCGCCGGCCCCCAGTTCCACGCCTTTTACAGCCCATTCAACCGCATCGATACCGCAGTCTATGCGCCCGCCGTTCTTAAAGATATTCCAGCCTCCGTCAGGACGGCGCTTTGCATCTATTGCAAGCACAACGCACTGGCTGCCGAATTTGTCTGCCGCATCGGAAATAAGCTGCGGATTGGCAATAGCCGCACTGTTAACCGCCACCTTATCGGCTCCTTCGCGCAAAATCTGGCGGAAATCATCAACCGTTCTGATACCTCCGCCAACGGTAAAAGGAATAAAGACCTTTTCCGCTACACGGCGTACCATATCGACCACGGTCTTTCTGGCATCCGATGATGCCGTGATATCAAGAAATACCACTTCATCGGCTCCCGCCTGATCATAAGCCGCAGCCGTTTCTACCGGATCGCCGGCGTCAATAAGATTTACGAACTGTATACCCTTTACCACCCTTCCGCCGTTTACATCAAGGCAGGGGATTATTCTTTTTGTGTGCATATCAAAGCTCCATAAAATTCTTTAATATATTAAGACCTACGGCACCGCTCTTCTCCGGATGGAACTGGGTGGCAAATACATTGTCACGTTCCACCGCCGCATGGATATGTGCGGAATACTCCGTACTGGCTATAACAATATTCTTATCCTCTGCCTCCAGATAATAAGAATGCACGAAGTATACGTAAGCGCCTTCCTGCGTACCCTTTAACAGACGGCAGTCCTTCTCTATATGCAGGGAATTCCAGCCAATCTGCGGTACCTTTATACCTGCGGCAGCGGGTATGCGCTTTATCTTTCCGCCAAAGACCGATAAGCCTTTTGCTCCCGGACTTTCCTCACTCTCATCAAATAAAAGCTGAAGTCCCACGCATATAGCCAGGAACGGTGTCCCTTTTTTTATAACCTCATGGACCGCCTGATCCATGCCACGCACATCAAGCTTATGCTTTGCATCTCCGAATACACCTACACCCGGAAGTACTACTTTATCGGCTTTTGCCACCTGCTCCGGATCGTCGGTAAGCTTAACCTCACCTCCCAGCGAAGCAAATGCGTTCTCTACACTTTTGATATTTCCTGCATCATAATCAATGATCGCTATCATAACATCACCTAAAACTGATCACTTTCTATCTGGATATTTACATTACCGTCCTGGAAATAAAGTATCTCCGAAGGGCTCTCTGCCGGAAGCACTACCGGCTCGTTATCCCCGCTGCCCTGCTGGTCAAGATATTCTCTTTCTTCAGGAAGCAGATCCGGCAGTTCGTCTCCGCCTTCTTCCTCTGCAGGGGGTGCCTCCTGCTCCTGTATACTGAGTCCGTATTCTTCAAATATCTCTTCCTTCATAGGCCTGTATGAACGGCCTTCGATCACAGCATCTATCTTTCCGGTATAATCAGCCTGTGAATAGGAAAGAGCCTCCAGTGCTTCTGCCTCACCTATACCGTATACGGAAGCCAGCGCATCTGTTATCTTAAGTTTTATGCCCAGAGCTTCGGCATCTATACCAAGCGTCTTTGCCTGTTCTTCCAGTTCCTGATATCTGGCCAGCCCCTGCAGAAGAGCATCCAGTGCTTCATGCTCCATACCCATGGCCTGGTACTGCTGATAAGATTCATACTTACGGTCCAGCATTACCAGAAGTCTTGAACGCTGATAGAGCTTCTTATCGCTTTCGTTAAGATCCTTTCCGTACATGGTAAGGAAAGCCGTCTTGTAATCATGATCGTAATATGCCTTCCTGGCATTACTCATATTCATAAGCCCCGGCAATACCGTTCCCACCACCAGAAGAGCTATCAGTATTGATACCGATAAGAAAACCGTGCGGCCTATGTACTTCTTTGGTATACGCTTTGAATTATCGGGTTCTTCCGGTTTCTTTGCTTTTACCGGCTTGGGTTTCTTTTCCTTCTTTGGCTTTTCGGGCTTGGGCTTCTTTTCTTTTTTCTTCTTTTCCTTCTTACCCTTGCCTTTATCCTTTTCGGCATCTATCTCACTTAATATTGCGGCGTTCTCATCGCTTAACTTGGTAGCATCTGCCTCAGGTACACCCGATGCTTCCTCTTCTTCCTCTTCGGTAAAGAGCGCTCCCAAAAGCTTCGAGAAGAAACCCGGCTTCTTTTCTTTCTTTTCCGCTGCCTCACCTTCCGGCTTTTCTTTTTTCTTCTTTTCGCGTTTTTTCTTTACGCGTTTCTTTTTCTTGCCGCCTTCTTCTGCTTCTTCTTCATTTTCATCGTCACCCATGCCGGGGACATCAGTATCCTTTTCCTGTGCGATGGAGGGATCCACCAGCTCTCCGCTATCGGATTTTTCCATCATATCGCCTATATCGCTTAAGTCGATGTCGTCCTCACCCAGATTCGCCATGATCTGGTCGAATTCAGCCTGATCATCAAGCTTTTCTTCATCCCCTTCCAGGGCGCCTGCCTCAGCAGCCGCAAGCTGTTTTTCCAGCTCGTCAAGCCCCATGTCCCCCAGACCGTCACCGCCTGCAGAACCGGCTTCATAATTCTCGTTGCCTCCACCGATGATTATATCTTCTCCGCCATTGGAAGCCAGCATTGCCTCTATCTCGGCCTGGCTCATATTATATGCGGAATCCTCCTGGGGCTGTGTCACATTATTCTCTATCGGATCCGGCTCTTCCATAGGAGGTACCATTTCTACAGCGGGAGCTTCATCATCCCCCATAGATGCAAGGAGCGCCGCTATATCATCCTGGCTCATATTGGCATTATGATCCGATGCTGCTGCAGGTGCTGCTTCCGGCACTTCCTCAGGCGCTGCCGGCTGTTCTTCCTCCGCAGGAGCATTATTATCTCCCATAGCTGCAAAGAGCGCTGCTATATCGTCGTCACTCATTTTTGCATTGGGATCCGCAGGTTCGGGAATAGCCTGCGCACCTGACGTAACCTCGTTAAGAGGGACTTCCCCGAGGCCGGATACCGCATCTGTGATCGCGTCATCCATTTCTGCCTCTTCGAATTCCCGTGCTATCTCTTTAAATGAAGGCATGGAAGCATCACGATCAGACTGGTCATCAGCCTGGTCAGTTGCTTCATCCTCTGTCTCTTCTCCTAATTGCTGCCTGGCTGCTTTAAGCAGTTGGTCCAGGCGATCCTCTTCAGAAGCCATTACGGTCCGCCTTTAAAAATATTTAAACACCGTATATTGTACCACAAAGCTTGGGATGAAACAACAAAAATACGCTTGCAAGGCGCAGACAAATCATCTAAAATACAAATCATGAGAATATGTTAATCTAAGGGGGTTTTTATGAATTTCGCTGAAAAGATCATCTATTTAAGAAAACAGAACCGCTGCTCTCAGGAAAGCCTGGCAGAAGCACTTAATGTAAGCAGACAGACCATCTCCAAATGGGAACTTGGCAGCTCCCAGCCTACGATGGATATGATAGTAACCTTAAGCGGATACTTTCATGTTTCCACCGATTATCTCTTAAAAGATGATGCCCAGCTTGAAGATTCGGATGCCCTTGCCAGGATAGTAATACGTTTCCTTAATTCAGCGCAGAGTATGGAAAACATCTCCAAGGAACTTGTCGAGATAGCCCGCGATGGTATCATAGATGACGAAGAAATGAAACGCCTGGAGGTTATCACCAAGACCATAGATGAAGTCCAGGCCGTGATTGACGAAATTCAGGCTCTTATCAAGAGCAGCCAGGAAAAAGCCAAACAGCAGAGAGAGAAAAAATAACCTGTCATCCTGAGGAGCAAAGCGACGAAGGATCTTAAAAAGGGGGTGCCGCATTCGCGACACCCCCTTTTATACGTCAAACTGCTCTCTTACTTAACTACCACATTGATGGTTATGGTCTGTCCGTCAACCTTGGCAGTAAACTTAGCCTTGCCAGCGGCTCTTGCGTAGATCACGCCAGCCTCATCTATAAATGCGGTATCAGGCTTGCTGCTCTTAAAGATCACATCCTGGTATATTCCCGTGCAGCTGATCTCTGCTTTAGTACCGGCTGTAAGCTCGATCTTATACTTATTCTTACCGCTGTTGGTCGCGCCGGTAACTGTCAGATCCTCTACAAATACATCAACCAGATATTCGGGATCATTTCCTTGCGCCTTGAGCATTGTATAGCCATGTGCTTTACCGGTTATCTTGTTGTTCTTGATCTCTACGATGCCGTCAACATCAGCTACCCAGGTAGGTTTTTTAAGATTTTTAATGCTTATGCTCTTTGACTTGTCCTTTGCAAGATGCAGAGTACGCTTAAGCGCGGGTGTAGGCTCGGTAACCTTAACGGTGCAGTTATATGTGCAGCCGTTGATGTATGCAGTTACCTTTGCACTGCCCTTTGCAACAGCCGTAACCTCACCGCTGTAAGGATCTACGGTTGCTATATCAGGCGCTGCGCTGTACCATAACACATCCAGATCACCGTATCCGCTCAGGCTGATCGTCTTTGCAGCCTCGCCTGTCTTGATATCGATCTTCTTTTCAACGACAGGCTTGCAGATATTGACGCTTATAGTCTGTGTACCGTTGCTTATTACAGCATCGCCGGCCTTCTTAGCCTTGAACGCTCCCTTCTTGCTGATGGATACGACCTTCTTGCTGTTCTTATCAGAAACAGTCCAGCCGCTGCCGATATTGAACTTCTGTCCTGCTACCAGATAAAGCTGCTTGGTATCACCATCAATATAAGGCTTGGGATCCAGCGGTGATACGCCGCAGTCAGCCTCTACCCACTTAGCATAAAGTGTGAAATCTGCGGTTACGGGTGTGGAGAAATCATAAGCTGTGGTCAGAGCCTCATCGGTAAACCAGCCCTTGAATACAAAACCTTTAGATACAGGCTTAGCCGGCTCCTCAAGAAGCTCGTTCTTGCAGACTTTGGTATCCTGTATCTGCGTGCCATGGCCGTTCATCTCAAAGCTTACTACATACTCATGCACCTTAAGCTTTACACTGATATTATAGTCCTCATAATCCAAAGCGCCTTTTACCGGCACGGTCAGCTCTACCGCCGCCTTAGTCGCATCTTCTTTGATCTTCCAGGAAAGTGTATCACCGGTCAGTTTTATCTCTTCAAGGAAATCCTTGCCGGAGATCACATTTTCTTCTTTAAGCTCAGCAGATGCACCCGGAGCAATATAACCTGCCAGTGTCAGGCTTCCGCTCTGTCCGGCCTCGATCTCGCCATTGGCAATGACCGCAGTCCATACAGCCTTGGAAATATTTACCGTAATGCCTGTAGGCTGTTCCTTGACCGAATACTTCCATGCATCAGCACCGTCCAGCTTAACGCCTGTTACAGTAACCGGCTTATTCTGACCCGCATGATCATCCGCCATCTCACCATAAGCCTCTGCCAGATCAACATTTACAACATCTTCCGCTCCAATAGTCTCAACTATCTGTGCATCTTTAAGAGTTACGATCTTATTATTTTCTTCATACTCACGGTCTTCAGCAGCAACATTTATCGTCACCTCAAAAGGTTTGATAACAAAATCTGCGCTTCCGCGCCATCTCTCAGGACTCTTATAAAGATCTACAATAACTCTGTAGTTTCCGGGCTGGGTGGGCTTATCTTCAGTGGGACCATATACAGTACCGTCACCCAGAATACCTTTGTAAGTTAATTTCCGGGTAGCGCCCGCAATATACGGCGAGGTATGCGGATCACTAAGTTCCGTCATATAAACGCCGTCAGTCTGTGCAACGGTAAGGGGATAAGCCGTTGAACCGATAACCGCTTCTTTTACCTGCTCTTCTCCTTTAAGGATCACAGAAGCAGTTCCGGACTCTGTTTCGATTGTTCCCACTGTTGCTTCTGCAGGGCTGGTGATCTCGATATTCTCATCAAAATCAATAGTACTCTTATATGCATATAAAGCGTTCTTTCCGCCTTTTGCATTTATCGTTCCATGTTTTATCGTGATAGGCGCATTCTCACTCCTTATAGCGGCAAACTTGCCTTCTGCGGTAACTGTGCCATCCTCAAGCGTAAATCCGCCTTTAGCCGTTATTGCATTGCTTTCGTTTGACGTCACTTTAAGCGTCGTAGCAGGACCGTCAATCTTAATGGGGCATTTTGCAAATACAGCCTCGTTATAAGCTTTTATCTCAAACTGTCCTTCGATCTCAAGCTCGCCTTCTCCATCAATATCCGCATATATGCCATACTGGTTATCACCTGTAGCAAAGATCTTTCCGTCGCCTACGATCTTAAGAGGTTTCGTTGTATACAATAACGCCGCTTCATAGGTATAAGGACTGATCTCCTTAGAAGTATCTATACCGCTGACCTTGCTCAGGCTAAGTGTTTGGGTAAGCGGGTCATAGCTTGCGCTCTTATCCGCATCGCTGCCGAGGAATAACCCCTTCAGATTATCCTTGTTTTCGGAAGTGACCTGTGTTTCGCCTATCCAGAGCCCGTACGGCTCGCCTCTTAAGATCTCGACCGATGTCGCATATTTTCCATAAACATCAACTATAGTGTGATCATCGATCTTGCCGCCTGCGGGACTGTTTATATATGAATTTTCAAGAACCACTGACGGCGCATCGCCTGCAGAATAAATAGCTGCATTTGGATCTTTACTGTATACTTCCACGCTGACCTTTGAATTATTAATTCTTACCAGGCCATCTGCACTGTAGATACCATATTCCAACTGGCTTTTCCCAATGGTCCCGGATTCAAGCTTTACATTTGCAAATTGGCAAATGCTTATACTCCCCTTGGCGATAATGCCGGCGGTAAGAGCGTTTGATCCGCCGGGTACGCCGCTTTTAAAATCATATTCTCCACCCCAGATATCTACATTGCCGTTCAGTGCGCAAAGGCCGGCATTGATAATATTATTATTGCCGTTTTTCACTTTAACCTTCGCGCCATTAATGCTAACACTTTCGCCGACATACACTTCACCCCTATAATTCATGGATGATGTTGACGAAGAGCTCATATCACAATTAAGCGTCAGTCCATCGTAGTCGTATAATGAAAAGCTGTATGCGCGCTGATTCTGTATGTAGAGATTACCGTTACAGCTGATACTGCCGGTCCATTGTGCACCGCTGACCGGGGCAGATGATATGGTCAGTGTTCCGGGAACGCCCTTTGGAGTGCCAAATCCTCCGATACCGCCGGTTGAACTAAGCGTATTCTCTATGACCAGATCGCCCGGACACTGAATAGCATAACAATCCTCGCCTGATACACCATACGGTTCTATCGCGCAATCACCAATAACACGTATAGTAAATGTTTCGGTTATATTTGTTAGTATATTAATCTTCGGCATAGAACCAGAAAGGAAAAAGTCTCCGAGTAGCGGTTTATTTCCTTTGATCGTATAATCCTTCATGGTCAATACGCCATTTTGATACATCAGATAGCCAACACCATTGGGTACAGCGTCTTTCGTATCATATTTAATACCATTTGTCCCATAGTACTTTCCTTCATTTTTTGTAAGATCGGTATTATTAACCTTGACGTACGGTATATATACGGGTTTAAGGCCTGGGGCGCCATCGCTCCCCGACTCGGGAACTTCCTCATCCCCTTCGCCCACAGAGGTATCAGCATCGGATGTCTCTGACTCTGCCGCTTCTTCGCCAGCAGATAATCCTTCCTCTGTCGCTTCATCGTCTGCAGATACTTCTTCCTCTGCAACGATCGCATTTTCGTCTTCTGCGTCATCTGCCGCTATAGCTGCAATGCCGGTGCCGTAGAATTCACCTGCCAGCAAAAACATAGTCATCAGACTTGCTGCCAGGCGTTTGAACTTCTTTACTGCTTTCATTTATTATCTCCCTTCTTTTTTGATGTGATATGATATATTTTAAAAATAATCATATCTATTTATAGTCTTTTTCAATATAACACGCGTGATTTTTTTTGTATATCACCCAATTGTACCATTTATGATACGCCGTACATAAAAAGGACCGGTCACTTATCGATCCCGATCCTTTTGTTTAATGTTATTGTATCTATATAAACCCTGAATGTTACGCTATTCCCAGAACAGTATCTATTGTTCTTACCAGATTGCCTATCTCAGGCTTGGTGAGCTGCGCATCAGCCCCCAGCTGTTCACCTTTACGGCGCATCTCCTCGTTGATAAGTGAGGAGAATATGATGACCGGTATCTTCTTGAAAGTATCGTCTGTCTTAACCAGCTTGGTGAGCCTGTGGCCGTCCATCTGGGGCATCTCGATATCGGTTATTATGCATTGGACGTTTTTATCAAGCTGGCCGTCATTCTTCCACTGATTCAGCAGATCCCAGGCCTGCTGTCCGTTCTCCGTATGGGTCAGATTGACATATCCGGCTTTATGCAGTGCCTCCACCATCAGCTTGTTAAGCAGAGCCGAATCCTCCGCTATCAGTATAGGCGTATCGTTACGGCTGCGCTCGCCCATCTCATCGATCTCCTGTACCTTAAGCCCGGTCTCAGGATTGATGTCGGTGATTATCTTCTCAAAATCAAGGATGATGATCAGCTTATCATTTTTCTTTATTATACCGGTAGAAACCCCGTCTTCAGAATTGGAGATGGTTGAATCGGGTTTGATTATCTCTGTCCAGGATACCCTGTGGATGCCTATTACCTGATCCACATGGAAAGCGATATCCAGTCCGTTGAAATTGGTTACGATAAAGAGTCCGCCACTCTCGGATTCTCCTCTTTGCAGGCAGTTCTTCAGGTCGATGGCCGTGATCATTACATCACGGGGCATAAAAACTCCCTCTATGCTGGGATGTGCGTTGGGTACCGGAGTCACGGCCTGATAAGGGATGATCTCCCTGATCTTTGCCACATTTATTCCGTATGAATTACCGGCTAATTTGAATTCCAGCACTTCAAGCTCGTTAGTACCATTCTCAAGCAGTATCTTTGTTTCCATAAACCCACCTCGCTATAAAAGGATCAGACCCATGGCCTGTCAAAGAAATACATCTGGTAAAATTATACAGAAAAAATCGAAAAAAGTCTATCAGAATTTAGCAGATTAATATAAAAGAGAATATTCTCCTCTTTCATCACCGTATCTCATGATCATGGTAAGCTTGTTCACGGCCTGGGCCTGAGCCTCGGTCACTTCCACGATAAGAACAGCTTCCCTGCTCTCTCCGGCAGGAACAGTGTCCCTGTATCCGGCCAGGTCGTTCAAAAGAACAGTCATCATTGAAGCCTTGGAAAAACTGTCATTTATGCGGAAAGTAAAGCGCGGTGAAAGAGACACCATGTCAAGATACTTATCCTCCGCAGTAGTATTGGTGACGGTATATCTGAATACCAGCAGGGAATTTCCGTTGGTCGCCGTGACCACGCCCTGCCAGTCATTGGTATCAAGCTGGTCGGGATACGCTTTTGCGGCAAGAAAACCGCTGTATTCTATCTCTAATCCGTCAAGCCCGAAGAAATCATCTATATCTGTAAATACAGGACCGCTCTGTTTCTTTCCGCCCTCACCATCCTGGGAACCTTCGGAAGAAGAGCCCTCAGCCGGCTTCTCCTCCGCCTCCCGGGCAGCCCTTTCTTCTTCCATCTTCCTTATCTCGGCCTGCACAGCTGCCAGACGCATAAGACGTTCCCGCTCTGCCTGCATGGCTTCGTTTGAAAGAACAGCAGCCTTATAATTCTCATCATACTTGAGCAGCAGATGCGCAGCATACTCCTCCACCATCTTCATCTCGTCTTCCTTAAGATCGGGGATCTGGTCATCAAAAGCACAGCCTCCCATAAGAAGACTTGCTGTTAATAATGCAGTTAAGCTTTTGCGCACCTTATTTTTCATATGCTCCATTCTATCACAGGTCAGTTCACTGTCAAGTAGCGGAGCAAAATGCCCCGCTACCCGTAAAACTGCTTTTATGTATCACCACACCCTGTAATCGCCGGAACCGATGCGGTAACGTATGCCCGGAACATAAAGATCTTCGGGTTTGATATCATTACCTTCCTCTTTTGCCTTGTCCATAGCCCTGCGAAATGCTCTGTAAGAAGCGCTGTTCGTTACGATATTCCCGACCTTCTCCTTATCCGGTTTGGTCTTAAAATACATAAGTACTGCCTGCTGTATGTAGAAATATGAACGAAGCTGGCTTTTCTTAAACTCCGTAACGCTCTCCCCGTCTTCTCCTATCAAAAACAGTCTGTCTCCCTCACGTGTGCCTAATGTCAGCTTTGCGAAGATTTCCGGGATCAGGGCTCTTATCTCATCAGCAAGATACTTGTTATCGCCTGCCATCAGCTGGGATTTTTTGACCATGCCTTCATAATCTTCGGCATCCCGGATGTCTGCCATCCTTTCTATTGTCTCCGCTGCTATATCCATTACCAGTTCTTTGCTGAATGGACATTTATCATCTTCCCGCTGAACGAATAAAGCATACATCTTTTCGCATTCGACATGTTCGGAGCCATCCATCTCCTCAGCCACAAAGTCTTCGAAATATGCGGGGAGCTCAACGCATACCGTGCCGTTTAAACGTATCTCAATTTTACTTTGTTCCTTATCCTTAGCCAGATACATCCTGAGCCAGTAATATTTCTTTGTTCCCAGATATTTAGGTATTTCATCCATTATGAATTTCACCAGTGAAACAGGCTCCCTGTCCGTATCTACGCCTATTCTCACCAATGACTTGCAGTACATATCAAAATCATAATGTTCTCCAAACAGTTCCACCGGGATATGAACAGGCTCACTGTGTTCTTCTGCCTGTTCGATAGTGCGCCATAAAACCGCATGGAAGATCTCGACTGCCGTGTCTGCCGCTTCTTTCAAAGTTTTGGCCTGGGTTTCAACCGGTTCGATTATAGGCTCATCAAAGTCTTTATGATACACGGTAAACACTGCCACGATCATCTTTATGCCTTGTTTCTCTTGTATCCGGTCGAACCAGGTTTTGATACCAAACCCTCCGGGCATTACCAGCGTATCTTCCTCAAGCTTTCCGCCAAGCCTTTCCGTCAGCGCATCATAAAGGTATTTCCTTTCTTTATCCATACGATCTGCTCCTTATTATATGAATCATTTCATATGTTACTGTGCTCTCAGCTCTGCGCCCAGGCGCTTTTCAAGCTGCTTCATCACCGAATTGGCTGCCTTCTCTATCTCCTCCGAAGTAAGGGTCTTTTCCTTTGAACCTATAGTCAGACGGATAGTTACGGACTTCTTGCCGGCAGGGATCTGCTTGCCGCGGTATTCATCAACAAAGCCCGCATTCTTGATAAGTCCCGAATCCTTCTTAACTATAACATCCCTGATCTCATCCCAGGTTGCGGAAGAATCAAAGAGCATTGAGATATCGTAGTCTGTCTCGGGATATTCAGCCAGATGGGTGAACTTATTGGTCCTGGAGATCAGAGGCTTAAGCAGTGTGGAATCTATCTCAAAAAGCATAACGGAAAGATTCTTGATACCGCAGTCCATGGAAACCTTCTTATCCAGAAGTCCCATATCACCGACCTTCACATCACCAACATAGATATTCTGCCATACCACGTTATCTGCCCATACAGGCTTATTCTCCTTGCGGAATTCAAAGCCTTCCATATGGGTATAGCGGGGCATGAACTCAAGTACGCCCTTAACCTCACGGAACATTTCGTTTAAGCTCTTTGCGCTGCTCGCAAAAGCCGCTGCGATATTTCTTCTCTGCTTAGGCAGGGACTCAGTAGCATCATAAGGGGAGGTATAATCCTCGTCAAAGAATACCTGCGCCTCTTCAAAAATAGAGAAGTCATTGAAATAACGCTCGTTCTTTACAACAGCCTCACAGAGATTGGGGATCAGCGTACTGCGCAGATAGCTTAAGTCCGGAGCAGGAGGCGTTGAAAGACGCAGCACTCCCTTGGTATCCTTGATGATAGCATTAACAAAAACATCATTCATCCAGGGATAGGTATATACCTCCTGCAGTCCGCAGCGGATCGCAAGGTATTCCTTGATATTCCTTACCAGGGAGATATCCTTCTGGTTGATGGCTCCTTCAAAGCTTGTGTTGAAAGATGTTGCTTCGAAGTTATCATAGCCGTACATTCTGGCCACTTCTTCCATAACGTCATCCTTTATGGAAATGTCGCCGGTGGAACGCCAGGTAGGTGCAATAACATGCATGTTATCACCGTCGATGGCAACGTCAAAACCAAGGATCTCAAGCTTCTCACGTATCTCATCATGAGTCAGATCCTTGCCAAGACGCTTAGCCAGCCAGGTCAGATTGACATCTATCTCTGCGCGTTCAAGTTTCTTCTCATATTTATCGCAATATCCCGTCACCTTAAGCTCCGGATACAGCTCCTTGAAATACTTCATGGAAAGTGCCAGAGCCTGGTCACAGCGCTCGGGATCAACAGCCTTCTCATAACGTGAGGAAGCCTCAGTACGGTTATCATAACGCAGAGCCGTCCTGCGGATACCGGTAGACTCAAAGTTTGCTACTTCCAGTATTACTCTTGTGGTCTTGGGCAGGATAGAATCTTTAGCTCCTCCCATTACGCCGGCAAGTGCAACTGCGCCTTCGCCGTCGGCGATGACCAGATCATCCTCTGAGAGCTCCAGTTCCTTGCCGTTAAGAAGCAGCAGCTTCTCTGCCTTCTCTGCACGTCTTACCCTGATATGATCCTGTATATTATCAGCGTCAAATGCATGGGTCGGATTACCGGTTGCCAGCATTACATAGTTCGTGATATCCACCAGTGCGTTGATCGGACGCATGCCCACTCTCCAGATACGGCTCTGCATCTCAAAAGGTGAAGGCTTTACTTCCACGCCGTCCATCTCCACTCCTATATAACGGGGGCAGCGGTCGGTATCCTGAATATCTACGGTAAAATCAGATTTCACATCGATATCAGCATTCTCAAACTTCTTAAGGGGAAGTTTGTATAATGCTGCTATCTCACGGGCAATACCGTAATGTCCCCAAAGGTCGGGGCGGTTAGTCATTGATTTGTTATCAATCTCCAGCAGCACATCATCCAGGCCCAGAGCCTCAGCAATGCCTGTACCTGCGGGTACATCAAATGCGGAGAGGTCAAGTATCTCTGCTTCCTCTGCTGCAGGGAACAGATCTCCCAGACCTATCTCGCTGGAGGCGCAGATCATGCCGTAGGACTCAACACCGCGGAGCTTTGATTTCTTTATAACTACGGGTTCGCCCTCTCCGTGCCAGCGGACAACTGCGCCGGGCAGGGATACGGCAACACGCATGCCTTCTTTCAGATTGATACCGCCGCAGACGATGGTCTTGCTCTCTCCATCGCCCACATTCACGGTACATACTCTTAATTTATCAGCATCGGGATGGGGATTGACAGCTTCGATCACACCAACCACCATATTTTCAAAACGCTTGCTGATATATTCAACATCCTCCACCTCAACGGTATCCATTGTCAGGTCATAAGCCAGCTTCTTAAGATCCGTATCATCGGGAAGACTTACATAATCTTTTATCCATGATAATGAAAGTTTCATCTTTGCCTCCTTATCTGAACTGTGAAAGGAATCTCAGATCCGCACTGTGGAACAGACGGACATCATCCACGCCGTATCGCATCATAACCAGTCTGTCGAGACCGATATTTACGTAGAAACCGGTATACTCATCGGGATCCAGACCTGCTGCGCGCAATACATTGGGATGAGGTGAGCCGCCGGGCATAACCTCGATCCAGCCTACATGCTTGCAGACGCTGCAGCCTTTACCGCCGCAAACCTGGCACTGCATGTCGATCTCAAAACCGGGCTCCACAAAAGGGAAGAAACCTGATCTCATACGTACGGGTACATCTGTCCCGAACACTTTGCTCAATATGCTCTTTATAAGAACCTTACCGGAAGTAAAGGTGATATCCTTATCAACGATCAGCGCTTCATACTGGAAGAAAGCTCTCTCATGATGTGCATCCGTTGTCTCGTTACGGTAAACACGTCCGGGATAAACAAAACGGTAAGGGGGCTTGTGTGTCTGCATATAACGTACGCTGCCGCCTGTAAGATGGGGTCTTAAGCAGAGCTTTTCATTGGTGCTGCCGCTGTCATGTCCCTCCAGCCAGTAAGTATCCATGCTCTCACGTGCAGGATGGTTCTGGGGGAAATTCAGTTTATCAAATGCATACAGCTCGCTGGTGATATCATCTTCCTGGAATACTTCAAAGCCCATTGAACGGAATGCATCATTTAAGTCATAGCACATCTGTGTAATGGGATGAAGGCCGCCATTTGAAGGCATCACTCCGGGAACAGAGCAGTCAAAATCGGGAGAAACCTCGGATGCCTTGAGCTTAAGCTCCATCCTCTTCTCATCTATCAGTTCTGTAACTTTGTTCTTTGCAAGATTAAGGATCTTGCCCATCTCAGGTCTTAAAGAAGCCTCAACGGTAGGCAGTTCCTTCAGAAGAAGGGCAAGCTCGCCCTGCTTACCGATTATCTCGCTGCGTACTTTCTGCAGTTCGCTCTCAGCCACTGCATTCCTGATCTTCTCTTTTGCTTCCGATAAAATCTGTTCAATCTTATCTTTCATAATGACTCCTTTCTTTTGTCATATAAGGCATAAAAAAACGTCCCCTGTATAAACAAGGGACGATAATATACCGCGGTACCACCCTATTTCATGGACGCATCTCCATGCACTCTCTGTGTAATATGTTTGCTACACGAACATCCGGCTTAACGCTATAGCTTTTCGCCGGAAGGCTCCGGTACTGAAATTTCCGTAAGGCTCATGTGAAGCGCTTTCAGCCGGTGACGCCTCATCTCTGTTTTCATTACCTCTTACGTACTTACATACTTTCATCGCCTAACGCTGATATTCTATGTAAACTTGAAGGATTTGTCAATGGATTTTTCAAAAACCGTACTTTTCCTTCATCCTCTGCGATGGCTCGAAGCCATCCAGGAGTTCATCCGCATATCTGATGACCTCTTCATACGAAAGAAAATGAAGTTCATACATCAGGCCGTCATTTCTCATTACATAAAACTTCCCTTCATCTTCCGGATCGTATTCAACATTCCATACATCATGGATCGACATAACGATCTCAAAATCTTTATTTAATACTTCCAGATCGCCATCAACCAAGACATAACAGTTATAATTCTCCAGATAGTCAAAACTGTAACAATAACTGATGTCTTCATATATTACTTTAACTTTTTCCATCGTCTCCGCATCATATAAGACTGCATAACCATCCGCAAGAAATACTATATAGTACTTTCCGTCCGAAGATACGTTTCCGATAAGGTACTGCTCCATATCAAAACCTTCCAGCCCTTCAAACTTCTTACGGATCATTTCCTCCGTTCCATCTTCCTCGTAAAAAAGCGGGAATCTGTTTTCTTCACATTTAGTAAATGCGTTCCCCGGAGCTTTCGTATATACCACTATACCTTCACTGCCCGCATACTTTATATAGATATGATCTCCGCAGCATTGTAATCTGGCCACATCCTTCACCGGCGCATCTTCAAAAAATTCCAATGTGATATCACGCCCGGCATCATCCAGTTCGGCAGAATAGATCTCTCCCTTCATATTGTTTACAACCACCATGCCTTCCAAACGGAAAACTTCATCCGGATAATTGGGGACACCAAAGGAATTAGCATATTCAAGATTCTCATCATATATGACCACTCTGTCGTTGCTGAGCATGACTATCTCATGATCGATATAATAGAGATAAGCGAAATTCTCTTTCCCCAGCTCTGCCTGTTCAGTGATCTTCTTTTTATTTATATCGTAACAGCATAACAGTTTTTCCCCGCTGTAATCCGTCTTTGCGACAAGCAGATACAATCTTTTCCCGTCAGTATCAAGATCCATAACTTCCACTTCATGATCGGCAAGCCCCGCCGTATACAGATCATCTATAAATGCAACAATCCGGCCGCTTTCCAGATCCGTCTGCAATACCCATTCCGATTCCGGGCCGTTTTCATCATACTGTCTTATCAGGACCAGAGCATATTTCTCATCGTCGGAATAATAACACTCCAGATAAGTATCCAATGACAGTTCACATACGCCCCTAGAAGACAGATCCGTGAAGTATACCTGATCAGTTCCTTTAAAAGCATATATGCCTTCTCCCGTAAACAGCAGTATCAGATCCCCCGCCGGAGAGGAAGATATCCATGCTTCATCTTCCAGAAGGATCGTTCTTTCGTCTTCTTCTATATCATAATACCAGACCTTACCATCATAGTAATATGCCAGTCCTTCATTATGATAAAATCCATACTGCCCGCGGCTTGATTTAAAATTATATACAGTTTCCCCCGTTTCCATATCAACCAGCTTGGTAGAACTGAGCTCATCCGTAACAGCCATCCGGCATTCCGGAGAAAAAACAACATCTCCGTAGATATAAGATTCCGCAACCACTCTGTCCGCCACATAATGATCGCTGCTGTATACATGCGTAGCATTCACAAGTGCATTAAAAGCCTCCGGAGAAACATATCCCTTCTGCTCATCCGGCAGAACGCTGCGCGCTACATACAGCGCTGTCATGCGGTCACCGGATCGCAGCAGCTCTTTTGAAGTATTTGCCATACTGTCCGCATACTTCTTTTCAATTTCCAGCTTCTGCTTTTGTATGGTATTGACAAAATAAAGGCTCTGGAACAGGAAAACAAGCACCACTGCAAATACGATACCCGTAAAGACAGTCCTTCGCTTAAGACGTTCCACACGATGGCGCTGCTTTAAGTCATCATAATTAAGCCCCAGCATAGCGGCGCTTAATTTGATCACGCTGTCGATCAGAGCCTTCCGGCCTCCGCGACAGTCTGCAGCCAGGGGTTCCTTTTCTACCCTGACCGTAACCTCATTTCCTTCGGGATCTTTTTCTATGACATCTTCGTAAAAGAAGGTTTCCGGAAAAGAATCCTCCGGCTCGCCTTCGATAAGTACGGGCAAAATCTTTTTCTTGCCGTGCAGCTTGGTGAATATCTCTATCTCTTTCATGCACCAGGCCGATTCTTTAAGCCTGGGAGAACATATCACTATAAGATACTCCGATTCACGCAAAGCTTCCAATATAGCATCAGACAGACTGTCCGTTACCGGCAGCTCTGCCTCATCCCTGAAAACACGCCCCAGCACATTCCTTCCAAGCTTCTCCCTCAGCTCCTTCGGGATGCGGTAATTCTCCAGCTTCCTGTGCAGGGCTTTGGCGATAGTCTTATCCGGCTCACAGTGACGGTAGCTTATAAATGCATTGTATCTGACTTTATCGCTCATGGCACAAAGAATATCACATCGGGTAAGGGGCGTCAAATGAAACACGACAATATATTTCCAATACCATCTTTATATATGATTTAGATTATCGGATATAAAATATCAGAAATCCCTTATCTCTTTTGCCATTGAAAATGGAATTATATCGCCGGGATCAGTTTCCCGATACGCTTTTTCCTCATGCATATAAGCAACTATCTCTTTAGCTTTATAATCCTTGAACTTCTTTATCACAGCATCCAAGATAGCCTTATCCTTATCGCTCAACACGCTATAGTCTATCCCTTTACTGGGATAAACATGAAGCATTGAATCATAATTAACGCTTACTTCCTCATGGACATTCAGCTTTTCCAGATTCATAAGGCTGTAATGCCCTATCGGAAGCGCTCCCATTTCATTGTGACGATAAACCAGTCCGGTAATTGCATATCCGTTCCTTTTATAAGACAATGCATCAGCATACCAGAGCATTTTCATCAGTTTAACCTTAAAAAAATTCAAAACTTTCTCTGCTATATAAGAAATAGCCGCCTCAAGCTTGTCTATATTCAGTATAACAAATCCATTTGAATCAGAAGGTTCTTCAAAACTTGCATATTCACCTTCCAGTGTTTGCCTTGTCAGATACTCCTTTCCATATGAGTCCAGTTTCTCAACGATCTTCGATCTTACTTCAAGTCTCTTAAGGCAGGAAAACTTATCATTGTTTTTCTTCAAAAAATCTAAAGCTTGTAATGGATTATCTTTTATCAAACGCAACATAGTATCATAGGCTTCATCCTGGATCGCTTTGCTCTCATATCGTGAAATCGTAGCTTCTCCCCATCCAAGCAATCTGGCCAGATCGACCTGAGATAATCCATAACTCTCTCTTATCGCCACTATCTCATCAGAAGTAAGCAACCCATGCTTAACACGATAGGCATTTCGGGCATTTAGAAGATTTTCATTTGTCATTGCTCCGGTTTCAAATTCATTTTCATCATCAGAGGCATTTGCACAAAAATAAAACTTCTCTTCGTATGTTACCTTATCCCCTTTTATAATTATGGAAGTAAGGCGTTTTCTTTCTTCAACTTCATGAGCCTTGTCACATAAAGGACAATCCATATGAACCTTTCTTATTAAAGTGAAGCCCTCCATAAATTGCCTCCTTTCCTTTTCATTCATGAGTATGGAAATTCCATATCTTCCCGCGCATAATGGAATGATACGCATAATATGCGTTTTCTCTGATCACCTTTGATCTTCAGCTTTATATATACAAGTTTTCTGTTAATTACTTTGCCAAAGACAAACAGCAATGGCGGATCCAAATTATCTTTATCAATTTTTGTTTCGGAATATTCGGCAACTGTAAGCTCCTTTAACCGATCTGCAATATCCGATGTGTCATAATCCAGATCCAGCAAAGTATAAGGTGTCGAATGTTCTTCATCATCAGGTTTTCTCTTATTTATTACGATAAGATCGGAGTCTGCGTTAAAATCCTCTTTCCCTAAAAGTTCTTTCAATTCTTCCAGAAAAGCGGTTACTTCTCTTTGTTTAGATTGTGTACTGAGAAAAATGTCAATCACCTCCCACGTTACACAAACTATCAATTGATAGTATATCTATCAATTGATAGTTTGTCAATATGTCGTAAACATACGGTTTTGTAGCCGCAATCCAGCCCTGCAATTCATTCTTATTTGTATTTACATTTATATGAATCACCTGTCCAAAAAAATAGATACTGCTTCTTTCCTTTTTACTTATCATCAAAGGCTGCTCTGTATCCAAGGATATATATCTTCGTAATTACGGATATATTACACATATTTGAATTTTACTATCATAAAAAATGCATGTCAAGAAGCTAACATACATCCTCATTTTCCAGACTTTTTCCGACTAAAAGCATCTGCGATCATCCAGATCAGTACTTAAGCCATTTACGCACTGAGTCCGGCTCATAACCGCTGTCACTTCCATCACCCTCGCACGAGATAAGTTTAAAACCATTTTTCTTACACCATTCTTCTACACAATATTCTATTTCAAAATCTTCAACAACAGGCTGATAATAGTCGTCA
>JAEEGL012842248.1_pt1 | contig 22528 bp, 14 predicted proteins | sample 9134231 | NCBI WGS metagenome assembly JAEEGL01 (sample SAMN16246548, study PRJNA631951) | gut metagenome | biome: gut microbiome; feature: rumen; material: fiber-attached | host: Bos | place: Iran: Karaj | collected 2018-10
AGGCTAGTTTTGAGTGCGCTTTTTTACAGTGTACTCAAAATAGCCGTTTTCATTCAGTTTTTTTTCCACGGAAGGAAGTTTTTCATCGCTTACTCTCCGGATTGCAACTCGGACGACACCCCCGCCAGTTTGAAAAACGACATCCTCAAATCCAGCTTTCAGAAGTTTTTGAGCAAGAATTTTTGCATTGGCCTTGCTCTCAAACGCTCCAAGCTGAACGTCCCAAAGATTGTTTTTTGAAGATGCAAAAACCGTTTTTTTCGTTTTTTTCTCAGATGAAGATGACACGCCCATCATCGCATTTGCCTTTCTTGCAGTCTGAGCACTCGCCTTAGTATTTTTTCCGAGGCTTACAATCTCAAGTTTTACCTTGGCGGTTCCTGTTTTTATCATATCAAGCTTTACGGCTGCCGCCTTAGACAAATCTATCTCACGATTTTGAACGAAAGGTCCCCTGTCATTCACACGGACATTGACGGTTTTTCCGTTAGACAGATTCGTGACTTTAAGGACAGTATTAAACGGAAGGCTCTTATGCGCGCATGTGTATGAATACATGTTAAAAATCTCGCCGTTTGAAGTCTTTTTTCCGTGAAATTTTTCGGCATAATATGAGGCTGTTACCTCGGATTTGTAAACTGAGGAAAAGACACTCGCCCCCAAAAAAAGGATAAGGCTCATCAAAACAAATAGCTTTTTATTCATAAGAATATTATCGGAAAGAAAAATCATGGAAAACATTCAAATTAAGTGCTAGACTTTTTTTATGAAAGCAAAATCAATAATTTTAATAAGTATTTTTTTATCAGTTTTATCTTTTACAGCTTGCACAAAGAAAAACGTTGCAAAATCATCTGCACAAAATCCAAACATTGAATTTGTTACGTCACCATCAATCGGAAGACTTACTCCAATACAGATAAGCTTCATAAACCTGCCAAAGTGTCCGATTGAAGAAGCAGTTGTTCTTTCACCAAAAGTGAGCGGAAGCTGGGAATACACAGAAAACAAGGCGACTTTCACTCCAGACAAGCCTTACAAAGCCTCTTCAAAAATTACTCTTAAGGCAGATTGCAAAAAACTCTTTCAGGATGATTCCGGCATATTCCAGCAGATTTTTTATGTTGAAAATCCATCACTCAAAGTGGATTTCGATGAGCTCAGGCTGAACGACAGCGATAAATCCTACACACTCTCAGGTTCCCTCACGACCGATATTCCTGTAGGTGAAAAAATCATCGCGAAACTCCTTAACGCAAAATTAAGCTCCAAAAAGCAGACAATAACATGGAAGCACTCAGACAATCCTGAAAAATGGAATTTTTTCATCAATGTGCTTTCCTCGCCAGACAAAGAAAAGCAACTTGTGCTTAACTGGTCCGGAAAGAAACTTGGAATCAGAAGAGTCCTAAAAAAATATCTGGCCGGGAAAAAAATCATCAGGATTCCTGCTCAGACAGTCTTCTCAATTGTAGACATAAACACTTCAAAAAAAAATATGATTCTCGTAAGTTTCTCAAAGACTTTGGATGCAGCTCAGGATATTGCCTCATTTATAAAATCACTGGATTTTAACGGAAAAAAGACATCTGATTTCTCGGCTACAATTCACGGAAACACACTGTCCCTTTTTAACGACACAAACTGGAATAACGTTCAGACCGTAGCTTTTGAAAACGGAATAAAAAGTTCTGACGGAATGTACCTTGCAAAATCTTCAAGCGTTCAGCTGTCAAATAAATGGGATATTCCTTCTGTCAAGTTCATGAACAGCAACGTCATTCTGCCAACATCTCAAGGCACGCTTCTTCCGATAGAGACAAAAAATCTTACGGGCGTTCTCATTCAGGTATATCAAATTTACGAGAGGAACATAAATCAGTTTCTTCAGGATAACGAGCTTGATCAGACAAGAAATTTATACCGGGTCGGGGAGCCTGTATGGGAGAAAAAAATACAGTTCAATTGGAACGAATCAATGCAGAACAAGTATATTCCAAGGGGACTTGATCTAACGGATCTGGTAAAAAATTATACGGGAGGAATGTATCACATACGGATTTCTTTCAGACACGATCAGATTAAATATTCTGCTGATTCAGATGACTATTCTTCGCTTCCAATGCCGAAAGATTCCATCGAGCCGTATTCCATCCCGAACGAAAGGAGCAGCTGGGATTACTGGGAAAATTTAAATTACGATCAGAGGAATGAATACTGGCGCAATAGAAAAAATCCGCATCACCCTGCATTCTATATTCCAAACTACAATTCGGATAACACCATATCAAGAAATATTTTGGTTTCTGATTTGGGAATCATGGCAAAAAAAGACAGTCTGGATTCCATCTACGTTACGGTAACGGACTTAAAAACTGCAAAACCGCTGCAAAATGTCATGCTTGAGCTTACAAATTATGTTGGAAGTCACATCACAAGCGGAAAGACGGACGCAAATGGCAATGCAGTCTTTGAAAATCAAAAAGGCACTTTCGTAATCTGTGCAAAACAGAACAATCAGACATCCTATCTTAAACTTTCTGAGGGCACAAACCTCAGCACCAGCCATTTTGAGATTGGCGGAGAAGAAGTCACAAACGGACAGAAAGGTTTCATTTACGGAGAACGTGGAGTCTGGCGGCCGGGAAACCTCATGTATCTGACATTCATACTTCAAGACCTGGAGAAAAAACTTCCAAGGGAAATTCCCGTCAGATTTGAGCTTTCTGATCCAATGGGAAGAATTACTGACACACAGATTCTGGACAAATCCGAGAATTATTTTTATCCGATTCTTACAAAAACCGCAGATGATGCCCCGACAGGGTTATGGACAGCAAAAGTCTCAATAGGCGGAAAGTCATGGACAAAATCTCTCAGCGTAGAAGCAATTGTTCCGAACAAGCTTAGCGTATCACTGGACAGCGAAAAAGACTATCTTTCACCGCAAAACAACACTTTTACCCTGAGCGGCGCATATCTGCATGGCGCTCCGATTCCAAATTTTTCAGCAGATGTTTCAGTGGCTTTCTCTAAAGCCGAAACTGTTTTTGACGGCTATTCAGAATACACGTTCTCAAATCTCTCAAATCAGATTGACTACAACAGGAGAGAAATCTGGTCTGGAAAACTTGATAAAGACTCAAAAGCAAAATTTACTGCCTTTCTTAACGCAGGAAATGAACTTCCGGGAAAATTGAACGCACATTTCATATCAAAAATTTATGAGCCGTCCGGCGCATTCTCAACCCAGTCAAAGACAATTCCTTACTCGCCGTTCGACCGCTACGTCGGCATCAAACTCCCGAAAGGGGATGCCTCTAGAAATATGCTCCTGACAGATACGGATCACACGGTAGACGTCGTTCTGCTGACTCCAGATGGAAAAACGGCTCAAAACGCAACCCTGGAATACAAAGTCTACAAAATTGAATGGAAATGGTGGTGGGAAAAAGACGCTTACTCAAGCGCAACCCACATTTCATCACGTTACTACAGCAAGGTTGCAGCAGGCAAAGTAACGGCAAAAAATGGAAGGGGCTCGTTCAAATTCCAGGTTAAATATCCTGATTGGGGACGATATCTTGTAGAAGTTTCAGATGGAAACTCCGGACATTCAGCTTCAAAAATCGTTTATATTGACTGGCCTGGCTGGGCAGGAAGAGCACAGGAAGGAGGAACTGGCAGTGCGGCAATGGTTCCGCTGACTTCCGATAAAAAAGTGTATGCACCAGGTGATACGGCTGAAATATCATTTACCTCAAACTCACAGTCAAGCGCATATATTTGTCTCGAAAAAGGAGGAAGAATCATAAAAACGCTCCGCATCGACACGATAAAGGGCACAAATGTCTATAAACTCCCGATTACAAAGGATTTTGCACCGAATGTTTACGTCCACCTGTCACTAGTACAGCCGCACTTACAGACGGCAAACAGTCTCCCGATAAGACTGTACGGCGTGCTTCCGATAATGGTTGATGATCCTCAGACAAAACTTTTTCCGGTAATTGAATGCCAGAGCCAATTTGAGCCAAGCAAAAAAGCTTCATTCTCCGTATCTGAAAAATATGGAAAGCCTATGACATATACACTGGCAGTTGTGGATGAAGGCTTACTCGGTTTGACTAACTATCACGCTCCAGATGTTCGAGGCTCCTTCTACAAAAAGGAAGCGTCTCGGCTTCAAAACTGGGACATTTATAAATATGTAATGAATGCGTACAGCGGAAAACTCGAAACTATTCTTGCAGTAGGCGGCTCAGAAGATATTCTGGACAATGCAAAAAACAATGAAAATAGATTTACACCAGTCGTAAGGTATTTTGGTCCGTTCTCAATCGCTCCAGGAGAAAAGAAAAAGACTGAATTTGAGATGCCATACTACATCGGAGCAGTCAGAGCCATCGTCATAGCAGGAAACGAAGGTGCTTACGGAACTCAAGAAAAATCAATTCCTGTAAAATCTTCCCTCATGGCGCAGCCTTCTCTTCCTCGTACATTAGGAACAAATGAGACAGTTTCCGTACCGATAACAGTCTTTAATGGCGACAATTACGCAAAAACAGTTTCCGTCACATTTGCAGCCAGAGGAATACTCAATTTCTCTAAGAACGAAACCTTAACAATACCGGCAAACGAAAAATCAGTCGTCACTTTCACCGTAAACACAAAAGCACAGGGACACGTTCTTTTTGAGACAACTGTAAAGGATGAGACAAGCTCATCAAAATCTTCAGTTCCTATGGAAATCGTATCAAGAGGCATACCTGTCGTATATAAAAAGGATTTTATAGTAAAGTCAGGATCCTCAAGCGTCGTATCCACAGAAACTCCATCTGAAAAAGGAAAAGCATCCCTTTCAATAGAACTTTCAACACTTCCTAAAATAAACCTCAACAGCAGATTGAACTATCTCGTTCATTATCCACACGGATGCATCGAACAGATAACATCGGGCGCATTTCCTCAGCTTTACATAACAGATTTTGCAAAGCTTTCTCCAAGCAAAATCAGCGAGATAAAAGAAAATGTCATTTCAGTCTTCGAAAGATATCCAACCTACCAGACGGCGGAAGGAGCCATGGGATACTGGCCTGGAAGTCAAATTCCGCACGCATGGGGAACAGCGTATGCCGTGCATTTTATAATTGAGGCAAAAAATCATGGATACAGCGTTCCTCAAAATATATTGAATCCGGCATTGGAATATTTAAGCTCATCAGCAGCAAACTGGCAAAGCTCATCCGATACTGATACACCTTCAATACAGGCGTACCGTCTTTTCGTACTCGCTCTTGCTGGAAGACCTGATATCGGTGCCATGAACAGACTTTACATGAACGATTTCGACTCAAAAGACGCACAATTGCTTCTGGCAGCTGCATACAGTCTTGTCGGAAGAAAGGACACTGCTGATGACATCCTTAAAAAATTCAACTCGACTTCATTTTTCTTCAGAAGCAGTGACAGGGACTTTTCTTCATCACTTAGGGAAAACGCAATTCAGCTGTTTGCACGAACAAAGACCTATTCTTCATTCACACCAAAGACAGATGATCTTGCAAAAACCATAGCTGAAACACTCGCATCTGACAAATGGCTCAACACTCAGGAAACGGCATGGTCTCTATTTGCACTGCTTCCATATTACGTTAACAAAAAGACTGATGGAGGAAGTTACAAAATATCAAATGACATGACTTCAAAAACAAACACTTTTACGGAAGCATCAGTTTTGGAAACTCTTCCTGTCTCATATAAATCTGCCGGACAGTCAGTAAAAATCGAAAACACAGGAACCCAGACTCTTTATGGAACTTTAACATGCTCAGGAATATCAGCTGCAGGCGAGGAGCATCCTCAAAATATGGGAATTACGCTGACAACGCAGGGATTCAACTCAGGCTACAACAGCATAAAAAACTGCAAGGCTGGAGAAGAAATCTCACTCAAAATCCGCGTTGCAAACACCAGCAAAAAGGATTTGCAAAATCTTGTCCTCGCAATTCCTATTGGAACATGCCTTGAATTTACGAACGAACGGGTTGGAAACGAATCTTATTCAAATTCTTCGTACACCTATCAGGACATTCGTGATGACGTCATCTACACCTATTTTGACCTTAAACAAAATCAGGAACGTGAATTTACATTCGGCGTAACAGCAGCCTGCTCAGGAAACTTTACCGTCCCGGCAATCTATGCAGAATCAATGTACGATGATTCCATAAGGGCGGTCGTTCCAGGATTCAGGGTTCAAATGCTTAAGTAGACCATGCACGCAGTATTTCAAAAAGTTTTGGAAAAAACAAAATCACATGAAATCATATTTGCAGCTTTCATATTGATTTTGTTTTTTCTATTTCTGATTTTTTTCATTCCTCATAAATTGATTTCAAAAACCCATGACTACTCATATGTACTTTACGACAGAAATGATGTCCTTTTAGGAGCGCAAGTTGCAAAGGATGAGCAATGGAGGTTTGAAAAAGGAAAAGTTTCAAAAAAATTCGAGCAGGCCATCGTTCAATACGAAGACAAGAGATTTTACTATCACTTTGGAATCGATTTTTTTTCCATTGCGCGTGCAGTGCGTCTAAACGCAAGGGAAAAGCGTATTGTTTCTGGTGGCTCTACAATTACAATGCAGACAATAAGACTTCTGGAGGAAAATCCAAAGCGCACATACCGCCAAAAAATAAAGGAAGCTCTACTCGCCATTTTGTTTGAGCTTCGTTTCTCAAAAAAACAAATTCTTTCGCTTTATTGCGAAAACGCTCCTTTCGGAGGGAATGTAGTGGGACTTGAGGCGGCATCATGGAGATATTTTAACCGTCCGCCAGAAGAGTTGAGCTGGGCAGAAACAGCCGTCCTTGCAGTTCTTCCAAATCAGCCGTCCCTTGTATATCCAGGGGTAAACTCGCAAATTCTTCAAAAAAAGCGCGATGCACTGCTTCACAGGCTTTTCGAAAAAAAAATAATCGATGAAAAAACATATAAGCTTTCACTTCTTGAAAAACTTCCTGAAAAGCCCTACCCTCTCGCAGTTCTTGCCCCGCATTATCTTGAGTATTTGAAATCTCATTCAAACGGCAGAACGACAAAATTCCACACGGCGCTGGATTTCAATCTCCAAAAAAACACATCCCGAATTCTTGAGCGCAGATCCAACGAATTTCACAAAATGGGAATTGATAACGCAGCCTGCCTGATTTTAGATACACGCTCAAAGAATGTGCTTGCATATTGTGGAAATACAGGAATCAACAGCCGAAACATTAACAATTTCTTTGTTGACATAATTCAGTCAAAAAGAAGTTCAGGAAGCCTTCTAAAGCCATTTTTATACGCAGCCATGCTTGACTCAGGTGAACTGCTTCCAAACCAACTTGTAATCGACATTCCGACAAGAATCGGAAATTACAGGCCAGACAACAACATTCCAAAATACAGTGGTGCAGTCCCAGCATCACAAGCCCTCACACGCTCACTTAACATTCCTGCCATCCGGGAACTTCAAGCTTACGGAATAAACCGGTTTCTTGACATTCTGAAAAAATGTGGTTTTTCCACGCTGAATCGTACATCAGATGAGTATGGACTTCCTCTAATTCTTGGAGGCGGCGAGATTACGATGATGGAAGCTGCACGGGCATATGCCTCAATGATGAATAAAGCCTGTGGTCAAAAAGAAGATTTTCCTATTTCAACTGGAAGCTGCTATATAACAATGGATGTTCTTTCAACAGGAACGAGACCTGACGACGAAGCGAACTGGCAGAAATACGCAAACTCAAAGAAAATTGCATGGAAAACCGGAACCTCAAACGGAAACAGGGACGCCTGGGCAATCGGAGTCACAAAAGACTATACTGTAGCCGTCTGGATTGGAAATGCAGGTGGGGGAGGAAATCCTGATCTAAAAAGTGTTTCCACTTCTGCACCACTTCTGTTTGATATTTTCTCAATACTTCCAAACTCATTGTGGCCTGAAGTCCCTTTTATGGAATTAAAGCGGCAGACAGTCTGCACTTACACAGGATTCGTTGCAGGACAGCACTGTACACAAACAAAAGAATGCTCCGTACCAAAAAATTCACCGATTGGTCAGTTATGCCCGTACTGCAGAAGCGTATCACTTACATCTGACGAAAAATTTCAGGCGACAGTTCAAGATTTAAGTAGAGAAAACGCCGGAATCTATTACGGACAAATTCCAAAAATAGAAAAGCGATTTGTTCTTCCGCCTGCATTGGAGTACTGGTATAAAAAAACAGACCTCAACTATAAAAGTCTTCCAGATTTTGTCAGCTGGCATTCCGGTGAAGAATCAGAAAATATATCCATCATTTTTCCCTCACAAAATACGAATGTCATAATTCCTGTTGAATTAGACGGTTCTTCAGGCTCAATGGTTATGCAGGCAGCCGTACGTTCGAACGAAACAAGTATTTTCTGGGATCTAGATGGAGTTTTCATTGGAGAAACAAAACACATCCACGAACTAAAAACACAAGCCTCACCTGGCGCTCATATACTGACAGTCACGGACAGCATGGGGAACATGACATCAAGGAAGTTTACGATTGTAAACGAACGTGAATGAAATGCGTTTTTTAGAAAGTCGTGACGCTCAATTAGACTTATGCATGGCAATCTGATAAAATAAAAATATGGAGAAAAAAATGAAGAATCAAAAAAAATTTTTATTCTTACTTGGAATGTTGTTTATTTTTGCAAGTTGCGGAAATAAATCTGAAACACAAAAAAAATCAGCAAAAGCATCATCTCTAGCAACAGTAAATTCTGTCGCCCTGTATGAAGGAACCCCTTTGTATCAGGAAAACTCAGATGGAAAAATGGTCTACGCAGATGAAGTTCCTTTGGGAGAAGAAATCAAAATCTACCTGAAAGGATCCTCTATCGAAGAAAAAACAGCCATTCGCCTGCTAAGTTCCGGTAAAGAAGAATCATTTAATTTTGTTCATGTTATGTGCTACGAAAAAGATTATTGGACACGAGATATTTTCATCACAAACAATGCGGCCCTTACTGCAGCCGCAATCAAGGAAGATACAATAATCTACACCTCACCGGACGCATCAGGAGCTTCCACAAAAAAATTTGAAAAAGGAACTGTCGTAGCAGCAGATTTCTCATCAAAACGAACAGACTCGGATTTAGGAATAGACTTCACTCCCGTAACTTACTACAACGGAAAAAGTTTTGGAAAAGAAGTTTTTGTAAAATCAGCAAACATTTCAACAAACCATGCTGATGTCATCGCCCTTCAGACATTAAACAGACTCTTATCTTACAAGGAACTGAAACCTGAAGTTTCAAAATCCATACTGGCTGCCTTGGATGAGCTTTCAGTTTCTGAGTTTGTATCAGAAAAAATTCAATCAGCAAAAAACAATTAGTGACAAGGAGTGAACATATATGAAAAAAACAGGAATTCTAATTTGCGCAACCTTATTCCTGTCGGCACATCTGTTTTCGCAAGCTAAAATCTTCATGCTTCGTAATAATGGACCTCTCAGAAAAGCAAATGAGTCAAACGGTGTAGAATGGGCAGAATCAGTTCCTGCAGGAACTGAACTTGAGCTTGAATCACCAGAAACAGAAAAAAAGGACTTGATAACCTCATCAAAGACATATCCTGCCGTAAGTTTTTACAAGGTAAAATACAAAAACGAAAGCTACTATGTTCAGGAATCCGACGTGGAAAAAGGAGATTATCTTTCCGTCCTACAGTCAGATTCCGTTCTGTTTACAAAACCAACGCTTTCATCTTTCAGAAATGCAATACTTGACGCAGGAACACTGGTCGTTATCGGTGAAGCAATTCCCCAACTGAATAAAACTTTTGTAAAGATTTCATTCTACGACACAAATGACGGACTAAAGCGCATAAGATATGTTGATTTAAAGAACGTAAGTAATTCAGATAAAGATGTAAAAGCAGTCATCCTTCTTGAAGCAGCCCGAGAAACAAAAAACGAAGACTTGCAGAAAGAACTGCTAGAAAATGTAAAACAAATAAAAAAGACGCCATTGATTGAAGAGTACGTATCAAAAGAAATCGCACGGATTCTAAACGTAAGCTCTTTTTCAGATGACTCAATAATGCAAGTTGACAATTACATCGCTTACATCACGACAGCGGACAGTTCAAAGGTAAACGTCCGCTCACTTCCAGGAACTGCAGGTGAAATAATCGCACAGTTTGATTCTGCTTCTCGCCCGGCCATAATGGTTTCAATGAAAACTGAAGAAACAGAAGAAATTGACGGTATATCTGAAAGCTGGTATTACGTCACAGAACTAGACTCAGAAACATTTGAGCAAAAATCAGAAGGAATCGAAGGCTGGGTATTCGGTGGTTTCATAAAAGAAAACTGATAAAATCGTTTGTAAACTAAAAAAATCCTGGGGGCACGAAGCGAAAAGCCGTGCCTCTTTTTTTTTAATACAGACTATAAGAGGGAAGAAAAAACATTTAAATAAAAAAACACCGCAAATCATTGATTTGTGGTGCCTGAATAAAATCGGGTAGACTGGATTCGCCCTTTGGGCCGGCTACGCAAACCAGTTGCTCCGCATCGAATCCAGACCGAACGCTCACGCGTTCTAAGTAATAATATCGGGTAGACTGGATTCGAACCAGCGACCCCTACGTCCCGAACGTAGTGCGCTACCAGCTGCGCTACTACCCGTTAAAATAAAAAACCGCTCAGAAAAACACTGAGCGGATTCGCGATGTGCGGGGCTCGAACCCGCGATCTCCGGCGTGACAGGCCAGCGCGATAACCAGCTTCGCTAACACCGCATTTGATGAAACAAAGTATATCAATTTTTACTCATTCATGTCAATAGTACAAAGTTAAAAAATCTATTTTTTGTACGATTTTTACACACTAACCTCTCGGAGCTTTTGCAGGATCAATTGGCTGACCATTCTGGAAAACCATTAGGGAAACCTGTGGTCTGCCGGTATAAGCATCGAGTCCCGCCGTTCCAATACGAGTGTTGTAGTTTACGTATTCACCTTTATTTACTCCTACAGTTCCAAGCCCGGTATAAGCGTAGATATGGCCGGTCTTGCTCTGAATAAAAATCACATTTCCAAAACCGCGGTATGAGCCTGAAAACATTACAGTTCCTGCCCGTATTGCATTTACAACCTCATCTTTTTTTGCAGACAAAATCACCCCGCCAGCCTTTCCGCCTATATAGACAATATCATTTGATTTTACAGGCCATACAAGTGAAGAGTCTGCTTTTTTTGATGAATAATTGTGAGGATCGTTCGTTTTCAAATCAGGAATTGAAGGCGTTTCTTTTGCATCATTTTTTTGAGGAGAAGAAGATGATGATGAAGCAACAGCGGAAGGAGAAGGAACGGAAGAAGGAATTGTAATTTTCTGACCGACTTTTAGGGAAGCATTTGCATCACTTCCGTTAGCTTTCTGAAGTTCAGCGACACTGATTCCGTTGCGCTTTGCAATTCCAAACCACGTATCACCTTTCTGAACCTCATAAATTTGAGAAGAAGATTTCGCATTTTTATCAACGTTAGATTTTTGTCCGCCTTTAGCAGTCAAAGATGTACCAGACGGAATTTTTATCTTCTGGCCGACTTTTATATCATTTCCTGGTAAATTGTTCAGTGCTTTTACGGCATCAACACTCACATTGTAAGATCTGCTGATTGAATAAAGGGTTTCGCCCTTCTTTACTTCGTGAACTGAATCAGCAAAAATGAGGAATGACTCACAAACGAGAGCCGTAAAAAAAACAGTTTTTAAAATTGTCCGCTTCATATCCTTTCAATTTTCGGCAAAAAGAAGAATAAAATTCAGCATGAAGTTGAAACTTGTGAAGTGAAATTTTCACGCGACAGAAAAAAATTCCCCTGATGAAAAATCACGAAAAAAAGCCATCATGAGTGTAAAAAACACACAAGGCACTCTTAGTCTTCCATGATTGACCAGAAGAGTTTCATCGCATCGATTCCGTTTATTTTCGTTCCGGAAAGATAGCTTTTTAAGATGTTGTCGCGGCCTGACTTAAGGTGACGGCTTGTAATTCCGTATTTTATTGAGCTTTCAGCCTCTATAAGTGCACTCAAATGATCCGCAAGACGGACGATTTTTCCATCCACTGGAGAATACACGTCAGAATTATAATTGTCACGAAGCTCTTCCCAGCTTATTTCCTGAGGAGATTTGCTTCCGTCCAGTTCTGAAATGAGGATTTTGTTCTGAAATTCATCGCTTGTAAAATAAAGAATTTCATCCACATAAAAACTTTCCATCAGCGGAACCAATTCTTCGTGAACGATTTCATCTTCTATCTGCTTTACGATTCCAGGAAGCTCGTCGGTTGCCTGTTTTACAGGAGAAATAATGTCGCGGGTAACAGATTCTGGAAGGTCATGAAAAAGACCGCAGAAAAAATCATTGAAAAGTCTCTTCTCACAGACGCATCTTTCGCTGTCGCGAATCAAAAGAAGTGAAACTATAGCTACAAAAAAGCAATGTCCCAAAACACTTGTTTTTGGAACCCTTGGAGTCTGATTCCATCTTGTCTGAAAACGCAGCTGCTCGACTTTCATTATGAGTTGAAAAGGCCTTCCATGCGCCATGAGAAGCTTTATGCCCTCAAGGCTTGAGAACTTTTCCATCTCGCAAAGCATGTCCTGACGGATTTTTGTAAGCCTCTCCTCTTCATTTACGGGAGAAATCATGTCAAGCTCACGCAGAGAAGAGAAACGGTGAGCTGCCTTTAGGACCTGTGAGGCAAGCTCTCTCTCAGGAGAAAAAGAAGCCGTGTTTTCTTCAAGATACTCCTTAAAAAGCGAAAGAAGCTCCTCATCACCCACGATATTTCTATACTGATCATAAACCCAGCCGTTAAGCTTTTTGTATTCATTTGGATACTTTTCACGAATCATGCGCTGAACAGGAGATTTTATGTCACACAATGCGATTTTCTTGAGCAAATCGAAAAGAGAAGCGTAAATCATCCATGTCCAGTCGATTTTTCTTCCGGCATTTTCCTCGAATTTTCCAATTATGTAGGCGAGAACCATTTTCTCAGCGGCTTTATCCATCTCAACGATGTCAAAAGGACGAACCAAATCATTCCATCGCTGAATGGAAAATCCTTCAAAAATTTTGAGGATGAATTTTGTGTTTACCATAGTTATTGTCTTTTACCTTGCGGCACCTGATTTCTGGTCTGCGTCAAGCTTATCCTTCCAGACCAATGCCTTTTTTTTGATTTCCTCGCCTTCCTCAGGATTTCCTGTAACTATTAGGAGCCGTCTGAGGGCAACGAGATAGTTTATTGCACTGCGCATGTCGTCAATTCGGTGAGTGGAAAGCTCATAGCGGTCTCGATAACCTGTTGCGGACTGATCAAGCAGTTTTTTTATAAGCCGTATATACATTACGGTATTGTCGTAATCAGCTGAATTTGGATCAAAAAAATCCTTGCTGCCTTTCTTCATGTCGATGAGGTTTTTGGCAACAGTTGCAAATCGCCCCTGCAATTCAACAAAAGACCACTTCCATTTCGTGTTGTCACCGAACGCATCAATCAAAAGACGGATGGCAAGCCCCAGCTTTCTGACAAGATAGTATCGTTTTTCAAGAGGCGTATTTGCAATTTCCTGAAGCCTATCTTCCAAATCAGAATACTGAACGTCAATTACGTTTGAAACGATGTCTTCGAGATAGATTATGGCTTTGTACAAGGCTTTTCTTGCATCATTTAAAGCATCATTGTTTTTCGTGTTTAAAAGCTCGACGGAAAGGTTGTTTATCGTAATGTAATAAGTAGCAACTCCAATAAAATCTTCGCAGAGAATCAGCCTTTTGTAGGAAACGCCTGACTTGTCTTTTTCTATAAAGACAAGCATGTTTTTTTCCCGCTCAACGGCATCGTCTATCATTTTTTTATAAGGCTCACTTCTAGCCTCAAAGATTTCCCTGCTTTCTGAAGTCACTTTTGCCATTACACTTTTTCTCCGCTATATTTTAACAGCAATGATTTTGCGTGATCCAAAGATTCGCTACTTGCAGCATCACCAGAAAGCATACGAGCGATTTCAGAAACGCGTTTTTCACCAAAAATCGGGGAAACCTTTGTTTCTGTAATACCGTTAGCCACGCCCTTTTCAATCTTAATCTGATTATCGGCATAAACTGCAATACTTGCAAGATGTGTTATGCACAAAACCTGACGATTTCCCGCAAGTTTTTTGAGGTGACTGCCAATTGAAACGGCAACTTCACCGCCAATTCCAGTATCAATTTCATCAAAAATCATTGTTCCAACAGAATCTGATTTTGCAAGGATTGTCTTTAACGAAAGCATAACCCTGCTCAACTCACCGCCGGATGCTATTTTTGCAAGGCTTTGGAGCGGCTGCCCAGGATTTGCACTTATTAAAAATTCAATGTTGTCGATTCCATACGGGCCACATTTTTGAACAAGATCAGCTCCATTTTCCTCAGAAGTCTTTTCTGCGACACGTACTGCAAAACGAGTTCCGCTCATTCCCAGCCTTGAAAGGACTTCGATTACTTCAGAAGACATTTTTGCTGCACTAGCCTTTCTTAAATCAGAGATTGCCTTTGCCTCAATGTAGACATTTTTTTCAAGGATGGAAATTTCTTTTTTTAGGGCGTCTTTTTTTTCAGTTCCGTTTTCCAGATTGTCAAGCTTTTGCTGCGCTTCCTCACAATAGGAAATCACTTCTTCAACAGGAGCAGACACAGAAGACGCGTATTTTTTCTTTAGATTATAGATGAGAGTCTGCCGTTCCTGAACCTGAGCATATCGCGCAGGATCAAAGACAAGATTTTGAGAATAAGACTTGAACTCATCAGCTATGTCACTCAATTCGTAAAAAGCACTGTCCAGCCTCTCATTTAAGCTTTCAAGGCTTTTATCAAGTGAAGATGCATGTTCAGAAACAGAACGAATTTTTTTAAGAAGAGGGACAACACCTTCTCCAGAAGCATCTCCGTCAAGGACAGAATTCACATTTTCGATGTCAGAGTAAAGTTTTTCAAATGAAGAAAGCCTTGACTCTTCCGCATCAAGCTCCGCATCTTCTCCAGCTTTCAGCTTCGCATCGGTAATTTCCTTTACGGCAAAACTTAAAAGCTCTACGCGCTGGGCTAAATCCTTGTCTGATGCATCGATTTCGTCGAGAATCTTTCGTTTTTCTACAAGCTGCGCATACAGCAAAGTAAAATTGCGGACTCTTTCAGTAAGGCCTGCATAGGAATCAAGATATTTTCTATGCTCGCTTACGCGCATAAGAGACTGATGCTCGTGCTGTCCGTGAATATCAATCAAAAAAGAACTGAATTCAGAAAGCTCGCCTCTTGTTACTGGAGTATCACCAATATAAGCACCGGATTTTCCATTGTCACGAATAAAACGCCGCAAAAGAATCCTGTCATTTTCCACAGAAATTCCGTGAAGCAAAAGCCACTCGTAAGCAGACTCACATTCATAGTCAGCTGGAGCAGTCTCCATTTTTTTTGCAGTTGCATCATCAAGCGCGCCGAGATAAAAAGTCCCTGAAACAACTGATTCGTGAGCACCGCTCCTAATCTGCTCCACTCCAGCCTTTCCGCCCAATAAAAAAGTCAGGGCACCTATCAAAAGAGATTTTCCGGCACCGGTTTCTCCTGAAAGAACTGTAAATCCCTTGTTAAACTCAACTTGAGCATTGCCAATCAGGGCAAAATCTTTTATGGAAATATCTTCAAGCATCTTGAGGTCCTCCAGACCAATTCAACTTAGAGCGCAACGCCGCATAGAATTTTTCTCGGGTACAACCAACCAGTTTAGCCTTTTCCTCAACCTGACGGATTTTTATTATGTCCCCGACATGCAAATCAACAGGAATCTGACCGTCAACAGAAACAACGACATCAGAAACCCTTGACGGCAAGACCTCAATTTTTAGTTCGGCAGACGGATTTAAGACCAAAGGTCTGCTGGAAAGAGAAAAAGCATTTATGAGTGTCAAAACCATAGCATCAACACTCGGATCGATTATAGGACCTCCGGCACTTGCTGCATATGCAGTTGAGCCAGTTGCAGTCGCAACAATAACACCGTCGCCTTTTATTTCACCAAGACAAACATCATCATAGCTGATGTTAAAAGAAACTGTGTGGGCACCAGTGCGCGCGCACACTACTATATCGTTTAAGCCGGTTGCAGTAAGCCTTCGTTTTCCTCCGCGGACTAAATCAGCACGAAGAAGGCTTCTCTCGTCAATTATTGATTTTCCGGCAAGAAAGGCATCCAGTTCTTTCTTCCATTCGTTTTTCTGAACGCTGGCTATAAATCCAAACGAACCAAAATTAATCGGAAAAATTGGAATGCCAAGCTCAGAACATCCACGTGCGGCAAAAAGAACCGTACCGTCTCCTCCCATAGTTATGACAAAATCGTAACCAGGGAACGGATACTGCTCGGAAAATCCATTGAACATAAAAATATCAGCCTGAATTGAGAGTTTGGAAAGATATTCCTTTACCTCAGAGCCAAGCTGTTTAGATGCCTCTTTATAGGTATTTACAACAATAATGCATTTTTTCATTTATTATGGCAAAGTTCCCAATACTTTTGATATTTTTGTCGCAGCTTCAGAACCGAGGCGCGGATAAAGAGGAAAAAGCACGCACCTTAGATAAAGTGAGTTTGCGTGAACATACTTTGAGCGTGATTCCTCATCAATCAAAGATATAACCGACTTTTCATAAGCCAGACGAATCTCAATTTCTTTTCTGGAAGCATACTGCCTTGCATCCTTAAAGCTTCCGGCAAGAACAACCGGAAATGACCAGATTGTAGAACCTTCATCACTGTCACGGACAAAAGTTTTATTTTTTCCGCTCATAAGCGAACGCTGGAATACAGCGAAAAGACTTTTTCGAACTGCTTCGTTTCGCTCAAACTCCTTGAGCTGAATCCATGCGAGGGCACTGTTCATATCTGGAAGAATATCCGTGTCAGGAGCATTTGAAACAAAGTTTTTAAGGACAATCCATTCACGTCGTCCAGGAGCCATGAGGACAGCTCCTCCACCGCCAGTAACAGAATCAAATTCCTCAAGCCCCATGATGGAAAAGACTCCAAAAGAACCGGCCTTTTTATCAGCTGAAGTTTTTTGAGGAGAATTTTCTTCCTGTGAAGTTTTTTTTACGGCACCGACTGAGTGAGATATATCTTCGATTACAGGAATTCCAAGGGCACAAATCGACTCCATGTCCGGTAAGATTCCCATGGTTTCGTGCAGCAAAAGAAGCCTTCCGCCCTCTTTTATTCCGTTTTGGATGGCTTCAACTGTAACAAGGCCGGTCTCCTCTGCAACATCAAGAACCAAAGCCTTGTATCCAAGTGAAGTAACGGCATGATACTGCCATGACGGCGCAAGGGCAGAAATCATAATGCCACTGTCAGCCGATAAATCCAATGCCTTTAAGGCATATGAAAGGGCAATTGAAGGGCTGCGGAAAGCAACAGCTCCATCACATCCTGTAAATTCCTTTACAGTCTGAATTAATTTTGCATTAAGCTCGCCAGGGCCGAGTTTTTCATCGACCATGCAAGTCAAAACCGCATCCATTTCCTTGCGGCGAATCGTTGAACTAAAAGTAGGAATCATCAGTTAGATTCCATGCCTTCTCCAGGATCAAGGATTTTCTGGAGTTCTTTTGCGTTGAACAATCGTCTGATATCCAAAACAATCAGATATTTTGTATCCTGACGTATAACGCCGTGAATATATTCAGTACCGATTCCACTTATCATCTGAGGCGGAGCTTTTATTTCTTCGGTATTGATGGAAACTACGCGGGCAATTCGGTCGATTATGATGCCGATTTTGTTGTCATCAATGTTGAGGATGATGAAACCGCCCTCAAACTCTTCATCAGAATCATCAAGTGCAAGTTTCTGAATCTGGAATCGCTTGTGAAGGTTGATTACCGGAATAATCTCGCTTCGCAAGTTAAAGATTCCTTCAACGTAATACGGAGCATTTGGAATAGGACGCACTTTTCGAACCTTAACAATTTCCTTTACGTCCATAATGTTTACACCGTAAAGTTCTTCCCCTAGCTGAAACGTAACAAGCTGTATCTGTGCATTCTCTGCCATAAAATCCTCCGTATTTTTTATTACTCTCCAAGTAGCTTTTTAGCTTCAAGGAATTCAGAAATGCCTTTTGCGACTTTTTTTGCCTCGCGCATTGCAAGTACAACTGTCGCAGGCTTATGAACGACATCACCACCGGCAAATACACCTCGGCGGCCGGTCATGCCATAAGGCTTTTCTTTAGTAATCATATATCCTGATTCATCAGTTTCAACGCCTGATGTAGAATTTAAAATATTTGCAGATGGTCGTGATCCGATTGCAAGCAAAATCTTGTTTGCAGGAAGAACGACATCACCATTTGGAGTTGAGCACTTGAGTCCTGAAGCCTGATTATTGTCTCCTACAACTTCAAGCGGCGTATGCTCCCACTTAAATTCGACACCGTCATTGAGAGCGCCTTCGTACTCGGCTTTAGCAGCCCTCATAAAATCGACAGTCTTTCTGTAAGCAACTGTTACGGAAGCGGCTTTCATTCTGACTGCAGTGCGGCAGGCATCCATTGCAACGTTTCCGGCTCCTATGACGATTACATTGTCGCCTTCGTTGATAGGTACCTCTGAGCGATCAACTTTTCCGTCCTGATACAGGCGAACCATTCTAAGAAGATAGCTCGACTGAATGACTCCAGCCTTATCAACTCCAGGGATATCGAGTGATTTTGCAAGGGCTGTTCCTGTTCCGATAAACACAGCATCGAAACCGTTTTTAAGGAGTTCATCGATTGTGACATCGGTTCCAACCATTGTATTGGTAACAAACTGAACGCCAAGCTCAGCAATTTTTTTTGTTGTACGACGAACGACATCTTTTGGAAGACGGAATTCAGGAATTCCATACAAAAGAACTCCACCCGGCTCGCTCTCAGATTCATAAACTACAACTTCGTAACCTTTTCGCGCCAAGTCACCTGCAACTGTCAGGCCTGCAGGACCCGAGCCAATTACGGCAACCTTTCCGCCTATTTTTTCGATTTTTTTCTCTCGGTTCAAGTTGTTTTCAGCATCAAAATCTGCAAGGAAACGCTCGATTTTTCCGATTCGGATTGGTTTTCCGGCACGAGAAAGAACACAATGACCCTCGCACTGATTTTCGTGAGGACATACCCTACCACAAATTGCAGGAAGATTGCTCCTCAAAGATATAATGCTTATAGCCTCACCAAAGTTTCCAAGTGAAACTGCATGATTGAAGGCAGGTATATCGTTTTCTATAGGGCATCCAGTTCGGCACATCGGCTTCGGGCAGTTAAGACAGCGTCTTGCCTCTGCGACAGCCTCTAAAATTGAAAACCCTTTCTCATCTTCTTCCATAGTAGTACTAGACCTCTTTTTAAATTTGCTAAAATATGCCTTTACAGTATAACGAACGCGCTTTGAAATTGCAAATTAAAACATGTTTTATTATCTCAATCAACCACAAATAATGTCAAAACATAAACTTTTTTTACGCCCAGTTTTTTCAAAAGTGAAGCACACGCCTCAACTGTAGATCCAGTCGTCAGGACATCATCAAGCAAAATGACTTTCTCAGGAATTGCACCGGCAATTTTTTTTATGATTTTCCTTGATTTTAAAGCGTAAGAAGAATAAATCGCCTCAAGCCTCTGAAAACGATCCAGCTTCTTCTGCTGAACCTTTGAAAGCCTGCGCAAAATTTTCAGGACGCGCACGCTCCAGTATTTTTCCAGAAACATGCACAGCTCATCTATCTGATCCCAGCCTTTCTCACGGATTTTTCCAGGACGCGGAGGCACGGGAACCACACAAAAAGAACATCCGAACTTTTTTTCAAGACTCGCTAAAGCTTGAAACACGACATAAGACAAAAAAGGCGACAGCTCCCGCTTTTCTTCGATTTTCCAGGAAAAAAGAATGTTTTTCCTCCACAAACGATACGACAGGAGCGGAAAAACGCCGTCACACGAAGATATTACAGGAGAAGTTTTGCAGGACGTGCAAAAATCGACTTCACTTATAAGATCTTTTCCGCATTTTCTGCATCTGGAAGAAAAATCTGCCTTAAAAAAAATCTTGCGGCAGTTTTTGCAGACAGAGCTTCCGTCAGTTTTTCCGCCGCAGACAATGCAGTTTTGAGAGGATGAGCAAAGCGAAAGAACTCTCCTCACAAAAAAGAAAGATTTTAATGCAAGAGAAAATCTCTTTGAAAAACAGTAATCAGGGAAAAAATCATTTTTCATCGAAACAATATTCGAATAAAAAATCATTTTTCGGCAACTTTTTTAGTCTTAAACTCCAGAAAGTTCTTTTTTCCACCTCGAAACCAAATCGAGAGCCTGTCGCGGAGTCATGTCATCAGGATCGCACGAAAGGATTTCATCAAGAACGATTTCCTCATCAGAAAAAAGCCCCGGCATTTTCAAGGACTTTTGAGGAACATTCTCCGACTCAGCCTTTTGCAAAGTAAGTATTTCCGCATTTTTTCCGGCAGATGTCTCAGCAGAAGACTGAAGGTTTTCAAGAATCTCATTTGCCCTGCGTATTACGACATTTGGCACTCCGGCAAGCGAGGCAACGTGAATTCCATAGGAGTTTTCACTGGCTCCCTCGCGGATTTTCCTCAGGAAAATAACCTTGGATTCTTCCTCACTGACATCCATGCACAAAAGTTTTAGCGAAGGATGATTTAATCTCGTAAGCTCATGATAGTGAGTTGCAAAAAGAGTCTTGCATTTGATTGCATTCAACAGATATTCAGATACAGCCCATGCTATTGAAAGGCCATCCTCTGTTGAAGTACCGCGGCCAACTTCATCCATTATTACCAGAGATTTTTCAGTTGCACCCCTCAAAATGAAAGCCGTTTCCGTCATCTCAACAAGGAATGTGGATTCTCCACGAGCAAGATTGTCGCTGGCTCCGACACGGCAGAAAATTCTGTCAACGATTCCAAGCCTTGCCTCGTCCGCAGGAACAAACGAGCCAATCTGAGCAAGAAGGGCGATGAGAGCATTCTGCCTCAAGAAAGTAGACTTTCCGGCCATATTCGGGCCTGTAATCAAGGCAAATGAAGGAATCGAAGGATTTTCAGCGGCGATTTCAAGGTCGTTCGGGACAAAATCCCCGCGAGGAATATGCATCTCAACAACAGGATGCCGTCCATTTTTTACTATAAAATCTTTTGAATCCTCGATTTCAGGCTTTATCCATCCGTGGAGATTTGCCGCATAGGCAAGAGAAGACGTTACGTCAGCATACGCAACTTCATGCGCAAGCTGCAGAAGGTAAGACGTCCAGGAAGCAATCTGAGAGCGAATCTGAACAAAAAGATTTCTTTCAGTTTCGATTATCTTGAGGCTCGCTTCATTTATCTGTTTTTCTATCTGCTGCAGCCGCTCCGTCGTGTAACGGTCAGCATTTGTCAGCGCACGCCGCATTATAAAGTGTGACGGCACATGATCTGTTTTTCCGCGCGTAATTTCAATGTAATATCCGCTTAAATTATTGCTGCGGATCCTCAAATTTGAAATTCCGCTTTTTGTTTTTTCTTCTTCAGCGTAATCCTCAAGAATTTTATTGACGTTATCGTGGATACTGCGATATTCATCAAGTTCCTGTGACCATCCTTCTTTTATTATGCGTCCCTCCGTAAGAGAAGTTGCAGGATCATCAAGAATTGAATTCTTTATTAAATCTGCTATCTGAAACGCAATGTTTTGGTCAGAACTTACAAATCCAAAAGGCTCGATTTGAGCGCGGACTTTACACCAAGACTCAAGGCTCACCCTTAAAGCCTGAAGATCTTTTGCATGCGCCCTCTCCATTGCAATTCTTCCGGCAAGACGCTCAATATCAAGAATTCCGGAAAAGACTTCCCGGACAAAATCCAAAAGGTTCCTGTTTCTGACAAAAATATCCACGTGATTTTGCCTTGAGAGAATTTGTGACCTTGAAGTAAGCGGATACAAAAGCCAGTTGCGTAAAAGACGTTTTCCCATTGCAGTCTGGGTGAAAGAAACACACTCCAAAAGGCTGAACTGAGGGCTTCCGTCCCGAAGGTTTGAGACAATCTCAAGATTTCGCCTTGAAGAATCATCCATCATCACAAACTGACTGTCCTTGTAAACTTTTATGCCTGTTATGTGAGGAGAAGTCGTTACCGTCGTTTTCTGAATATAATCAAGCAAAAATCCTGCAGGTGGAACTTCCGCAGAATTTTCAGTCAGGTCAAACGACTGCAGTGATGCAGTATTGAACTGATTTAAAAGCCGCCTGTAACTGAGGGAAGCATCAAAATTCCATTCAGGATAATACGAAACAGAAATGTTTTCATTTTGAAGCAAAGCATCCTGTATGGTTCTATCGTTTTG
>JAEEGL013903699.1_pt1 | contig 22528 bp, 7 predicted proteins | sample 9134231 | NCBI WGS metagenome assembly JAEEGL01 (sample SAMN16246548, study PRJNA631951) | gut metagenome | biome: gut microbiome; feature: rumen; material: fiber-attached | host: Bos | place: Iran: Karaj | collected 2018-10
CGTTTGCTCATTCCTGACTCATGATAAAGACGAAGATAATTCAACTTCTCATCTTCGCTGTACTTCGTTGCTTTTTTTCTCATACTAATAATACACATTTTAATTGTTATTAAATGTGTCTACCTATATCAGTATAAGGCATATGTAACGTACAAATTCTCCTAAATAATGTTGAAAGTTAGGGCTCTTAGAGTTATTCTAAGGAATTTTTATTATTTTTGTTGCAAGAATAGCGCATGATTTGCAAATCAGAAGGGTAGGAGGGTATTATTATCAATAAATGGCGTTTAGGATGAACCAGAAGATTACCGAACAAGAATCCCATTTTGGACATCTGGAACAGATGTCGGTAGCGGAGTTGCTGGCGCATATCAACGAGGAAGACGCTGGTGTGGCCAAGGCCGTAAAGTGTGCAATCCAGCAGATTGAAGCGTTGGTGGAAGCCATCGAACCGAAGATGAAACGAGGTGGCAGACTCTTCTATGTCGGTGCTGGCACCAGCGGACGCTTGGGTGTTCTCGATGCCAGTGAGTTGCCCCCAACGTTTGGCGTGCCTGACTCGTGGGTTATAGGCATCATAGCTGGGGGAGACAAGGCTTTGCGCCAAGCTGTCGAGAAGGCGGAAGATGATGCCGGACAGGGTTGGCGTGATTTAATGGCGTATCATCCTACTGCAGATGACACGGTGTTGGGCATTGCAGCATCTGGCACGACGCCTTATGTCGTGGGTGCCGTTTTGCAAGCCCGTAACAACGGTCTGCTGACGGGGAGCATCACTAGCAATCCCGAAACACCATTGGCAGCCGTTTCCGACTATCCCATAGAAACTATTGTGGGACCAGAATTCGTAACGGGGTCCAGTCGCATGAAGAGTGGAACAGCCCAGAAGATGGTGTTAAACATGATTTCCACCTCACTCATGATTCGAATGGGGCGTGTCCGTGACAACCGCATGGTGAATATGCAATTGACAAACGCCAAGCTTGTGGATCGTGGTACACGAATGCTTCAGGAGTATCTCGGCTTGGATTATGATGAGGCGAGACAGCGACTGCTTGAAGCTGGCAGTGTGAACGACGCCCTCAAGTCAACCTATGAGTAATGCTGTGCAGAAAGCAACTATTATAATTAAATAGGTATTTATATAAATAAGAATCTATCGAAACCTCAAATATGTACAATACAAATATGAAGACTTATCCATTGCTACAATCACAATTAGGCGTCTTTTACGACTGTCTGAAATTCCCCAAGGTGATGCAGTATAACATCCCCTGTATTGTTCCTTTGATTGATGACATTGATATCGGTCGTCTGGAAGCAGCTCTTCTGACCATTTTTGCGGCAAGAAAGGAATTGCGCATCCGTTTTTTTATCGATGAAAAAGGAGAGCCGCGACAGTTTGTCGATGATAATAAGACATTGACAATCATGCACCATGAGATGACAGAAGAAGACTTCCAGAACTATGCCCATCATGGTTTTTGCCGTCCCTTTGACATCATGGGCGACGAACCGCTGATAAGGATTGAGCTCGTGAAGACACCACAAAAGAAATACCTATTGGTGGACATCCACCACATGGTGACTGATGGTACAAGCTATCTTGTTCTCTTCCCCCAGCGCGACTTACCATTGGCATACGAAGGAAAGCCATTGCCCGTCCAGGAATACGGAATGCTGGAGGCAGCCGAAGACGAGTATGCCCGATTGGGCGATGAGGAATACCAGCGAGCAAAGGAAGTGATGAAGGAGAAATATGCGGGCGTAGATTTGGCAACATTATCGGCCCGTCCCGAAAACCCTGTGGGCGAGATGGGACAGGAGTCGGCCTATATCAGCAGAACAATGGTTGATGACTGGTGTAAGGAGAATGGTTTTGCACCTTATCAGATATTCCAGGCAGCCTTCAGCTATGTACTCGCCAGATTATTGCGCGAGGAGAAAGTGGCTTATACGACTATCTATCACGGACGACGTGACCCGCGTGTGCGTCAAGCATACGGTATGTTTGTTCGTACCATCCCGTTCATGATGGAGATACGAAAGGAACAGACCGTGCGTGAATACATCGATGCTGTTCATACCGAGATGAAGGCAACGCTGGCACAGTTGGCCTATCCCTTCTCACACTTCTGCCGAGACTTAGGCGTCCATCCAGGCATCTCGTTCAACTTTACCGCTCTACCCGGTTGGGAAGAGGAATACCACTTTGGCGATAAGCATTGTTCGTTTGTTCAACAGGACCGCGGCGACGTCTTCTATAATATGCTGGCACACATCTTCATCGTAGGAGCAAGTGTTGCGGGCGATACTTCTTCAAAGGGCGAGTATTACGACATCCGCATGGAGTCGAGTCTTGCCATGAACAGTCGAAAGACCATGCGCATGATGGCAGATGCCATTAAGGCAACAATGGAGCAGATGATGGCTCACCCTGAAGAGTCTATCGACAGCATCAGCATCGTCAGCGACGAAGAGGCGGAACGCATTATCAAGATAGGAACGGGTAAAGCCATCGATGTAGATTTGAGCAAGACTTTTGCCAACCTCTTTACCGAACAGGCAAAGCGCACTCCCGATGCTCCTGCCGTGGTGGATAAAGACAGCCAACTGACATACGGAGAGATGGATGGCTATTCAAATGCGCTCGCTCATCGGCTTATTGACTTCGGCGTACAGCCCGATGACTTCGTCTGTGTCATGCTCGACCGCACCAAGGAATTCCCGTTATCAGTATTGGCTATTCACAAGGCAGGTGCTGCTTATACACCCCTTGATTTCGAATATCCCAACGAGCGACTGAGCTATATGCTCGAGAATTCTGAGTCGAAGGTGCTCATCACTTCTCATGAAGTATTAGAAGCGAAGCAGGCGGAGGGCAATTTCGATACTGCTGAGGCCCGCACATTCTTCATCGACGACTTCATGGCAGAGGTTGGTTCGGTAGGCAGCAATACAATTGCTGCCCCTATAGATTTATCAAAGCCCGACGGCCTCGCTTATATGATATACACCTCTGGCTCAACGGGCAAGCCCAAGGGAGCCATGCTCCATCAAGCCGGTCTGCGTAACTTCATTGCCGTAGTCATAGACATGGAAAAGCTGACCGCAGCCGACCGCATTAGCGGTCATCGTTCTTTCTCTTTCGATGCCCATATCGAAGACATGTATCCTGTGCTCACATTGGGTGGCTCGTTTCATATCATGCCTACAGAGATACGCAAGGACCTCCATGCCATCCGGCAGTTCTTGTTTGACCATCAGATTACGGGTGGTGGTTACTCAACGGCGATGATGTGTCTGCTCCTCAACACGTTCGACGACTTGCCCATCCGCTTCACGACGGGTGGCGGCGAGAAGATGGACGGTGTGTATAGCGACCACATAGAGATCATCAACGTCTATGGTCCCACGGAGTGTACCGACGATACCTCTTATTATAGTATCCCACCAGGACAACGCGCAGAGAACATTCCCATTGGCCAGAGTGTTGCCAACAACTGGAACTTCATTGTTGACACGGCAGGAAACCTTGTGCCGCAGGGCGTGGCAGGTGAGTTGTGCTTTGCCGGCATACAAGTAGGACGTGGCTATTGGCGGTTGCCTGAACGCACAGCCAAGTCGTTTGTCGATTGTCCATTTGTGAAGCAGGACCGCTGGGGACGTTCTGTCCGCATGTATCATACCGGTGACCTCTGTCGCTGGAACGAAGAAGGACAGATAGAGTACATGGGACGCATCGACACGCAGGTGAAGTTGCGTGGCTTCCGTATAGAACTGGGAGAGATAGAAAGCAAGGCGCTCAACATCGAAGGCGTCAGACAGGCTGCCGCCGAGGTTCGTAAGGTGATGGGCAATGAACATCTGGTACTCTACTATACCGTGGATGATGGCTCGCTTATCAATGACGACGACATCCGAACAGCCCTTACCGCTTCGTCTTTGGCTGAATACATGGTGCCCGATGCCTATATGCGCCTTGACACCATGCCGATGACACCCAACGGGAAGATCAACCGCAAGGTGCTGCCATTGCCTGAACTGAAGCGTAGCATCGACTTTGTGGCTCCCGAAGGAGAGACGGAACAGCTCTTTGCCCGTATCTTCTCCGAGGTTCTTGGCATTGAACAGGTAGGTGCCCTCGACGATTTCTTTGAGATTGGAGGTACCAGTCTTAATGCCATCAAGGTCATTGTCGAAGCCAGCAAGCAAGGTGTGCAGATTGTCTTCAACGACCTCTTCAATCAAAAGACACCAAGGGCATTAGCCGACTTTGTCGCTAATCGGTCGGTGGATAAAGGGAATGATACCCATGAGGCAGATAAGGATGCGTCAAAACAGGAAAGCAACCCTCGTGAATCCTCCGCATTCTCCGAATTACTCGGAAACAACAACCTCGATGTCTTCCGCAAAGGTAATCGCCAACCCATTGGTGATGTGATGCTCACAGGTGCTACCGGCTATATGGGCATGCATATCCTCAACGAGTTGCTGACTGACTATGACGGTCATATCTTCTGTCCGCTCCGTAGCAAAGACGGCGAAGACCCGATACATCGTCTCAAGACCTTGTTCTTCTATTATTTCGGCAAGACAGAAGCATTCCGTCATATTGATGAACGGGTGACCGTGTTTGCCGCTGAAGTGACCCAGCCTGACGCCCTCAATGGTATTGATTGTCGTGGTCTTACCGTTGTTAATTGCGTGGCAAACGTAAAGCACTTCTCTGCAGGCAATGATATCGAACTGGTGAACATTGAGAGCGTACGTCATTTGATTACTTTCTGTCTGCGAACGGATTCCCGTCTCATCCATATTTCCACCACCAGTATAGCAGGACTGAGTGTTGATGGCGTGCCGGGACCTGATGTCAAACTGACGGAACAAGACTTGTGGCTTGGTCAGAACATCGACGAGAACAAGTATGTCTATTCCAAGTATAAGGCAGAAGAACTGGTGCTCGATGCTATTGTTCGTCAAGGCCTTGATGCTAAGATTATGCGTGTGGGTAACCTATCAGCACGTCAGAAGGATGGAGAGTTCCAAATCAACTTCAACACCAATAACTTCCTGGCATTGCTTCGTGCCTACGTCATCATCGGCATGGTGCCATACGATGCACTCAATCAAGTGTTCGAGTTCTCACCCATTGACGAGGTGGCACGTGCCATCATGTTATTGGCTACAACTCCTAAAGAATGTACGGTGTTCCATCCCTATAACATCCACCGCCAGTACCTTTCCGACATTCTCAACGGTTTTGCTGCTGCCGGTATCACACTACGGTATGTGGAGAAAGAAGAGTTCCAGGAGGCATTGGAAAGGATGATGGAAAATCCCGACCTTGTCACCCTGTTGCGTCCGCTGATGGCGTACAATCTGAGCAGTACTCACCAGATGCGATGGATAGAAGCCGATAACGACTACACGATACAAGTGCTCTACCGCTTCGGCTTCCAATGGTCCATCACAGCCCGTAACTACGTTCATCGCTTCGTAGATACCATCATTGGCTTCGATTATTTCAATAGTTAAAGAGCAGTTGAAATATGGGTGTAAATTTATCGTTTACACCCATATAATCGCTATATTTTGTGAGTTCTACGATTTATTGTGTTGAACGGTGACAATTGTTAAGCAGGTCAGCCTTACCATCAGCTAAGAGCTTCAGGATGAGTTCGCCAAAAAGCGTGTTCTGCCAAGCAAACCAAGGACGTGTATATTTGCGGGCATCGTCCTTATTGAATGACTCATGGATAAAGCCAGTACCAGCATCAGTGGACATGAGCATCTCGATGCAATGACGAATCTCGTTATCATCCTTACTAGTGAATGCCAACATCATGATTGACATAGGCCAAGGCATGTCATGTCCTACGTGAGGTCCGCCGATACCTTCGCCAGCCTTTCCCCTGAAGAAAGAGGGGTTGTCAGTTGACCAAACGAAACGGCGGGTGTTCTGATAGATGGGATCGTCCATGGGTACATCACCCAGATAGCCCATTGCCAACAGAGAAGGCACGTTGGCATCATCCATGAGCAGATGACTGCCATAGCCGTCAACCTCGAAGGCATATATTTTCCCATATTTAGGATGTTCTACTACTGCATACTTGCGCAACGCCTGTTCCACCTCGTTTGCCAATTCCTTACACTTGTTGGCACGAGCTGAATCATGATTAACGGTGGTGAGTATCTCAGCAGCCTTGCGCAGGGAGGTAACAGCCATGAAGTTCGAGGGCACGAGGAAAGGAAACACAGTTGCATCGTCGCTGGGACGGAAGAAAGATGCAATCAGTCCAATGGGATTCACGGGGTGCCCCTTGCCATCCCAGCCCACTGTATCAAACTGACGGTCGGTGTTGCGCTTGAAGTGATAGCTGCCTGCGCCCTGTTTATGCTGTTGCTCGTGGAAAACCATGAGGATATTGTCAACAGCTTTCAGCCATATATTTCCAAACACGGTGTTATCGCCTGTTACCTTCCAATATTCATAAGCCAAGCGGATGGGGTAACATTCTGAATCGATTTCGTACTTGCGTTCATGGATGCCAGGTTTCATATCGGTCTGATCGTTCTTCCATTCACCCACCTTCGTGGCATCCTGATAGAAAGCATTGGCATAGGGGTCGAGATTGATGCTCTTGAACTGGCGCAAGATAACACCGCGGATGAGCTTTGCCAATTCGGGGTCATCATTGGCAAACTGTACGTAGGGCCATACCTGTGCCCCCGAGTCGCGCAACCACATGGCGGCAATATCACCTGTATAGACAAAGGTGTCATCATCACCATCCACCACACTATAGTGGACTGTCGTCTCCAATGTGTTTGGAAAGCAATTCTCGAACATCCATGCCAGATAGGGGTTAGCACTGAGTTGTTGCTTCACCTTTTCTATCTTCTGGTCGATGACTTGTGAGCGGAACAGACGTCCTTCTATTGGTGGGCGTTTCGACTGTCCCACGCTATAAGATGTGTCTGCTGTCATCTGAATATATTCGGCACCAAATGTCAGTTCCTTCCCGTCGGCGTTGCCTTTCTGCTCTTCGGCAGCTTTCGTTCCGCAGGCCATGAGCAGCATTGCCGCTGCTATCGTTGATATTAATCTTTTCATTGTTAGTAAGAGTTGATGTTGTCAGTGAAGAAACCACCGACTATATGATGATTATTTACAATAAACTTTACAGATAGTACCATCCTCCATTCTTACGATATTGATGCCGTGGCTCAAGCTATCGGTTCGAATGCCCGAGAGATTGTAGATAGACTGTTGTACATGCATGTCAGAGGGAACGCATATAATTTGCGTGGCGTCGTCATTATAAACAGAAGTTAGTTGGAGGTTTATTTCACGGATACGGCTCTCGTTGACCTTGACGACGGCGCGGTCATAAGTCATCAGACCGTTGACCTCGGTCTCAACGTCGGTAGTCTGTGTGTAAACAGCGGCACAGAAGGCAGCTTTACCGCCATCATTGGCTGTAGCATCTTTGGCCATACCCATAACAGCCTTGGTGTTTTCAACGTATGCATCGGTGAGTTTTTGCTCGTTGTCGTAGTTCACGTATGTAGTAGCTGCGTTCTCATACCAGCGATGATTCTCGATATGACGTCCCAGTCCGCCGTATTCACCCAATACTACAGGACGGTTGGGGTCGTAGAGGAAGATATGGGGAGGACGGTCGTAGTCGTGCAGGTCAACGATGTCGCCTACTCCCTCGTAGTGGTTGCCACCACTGGCAGCATTGATCAGGCGCGATGCATCAATGGTACGTGTATAGTTTACAATCTCAGAGGTCTTGAACTGTCCCCAGCTTTCGTTGAACGGTGTCCAGACTACGATACTGGGATTATTCTGATGTTCCTCGATGATTTCTTTCCACTGGCTCTTATAGGCTGATTCCACCGCTGTAGTATGACTACCGGATTTGGTACTCCACTCACGGGTAACCCAAGGTTCGTCGCTACGACCGAGTGCAGGCATGTCCTGCCATACGAGCACTCCCAAACGGTCGCAATGATAGTACCAACGGGCAGGTTCCACCTTCATGTGCTTGCGAATCATGTTAAATCCCCAATCCTTGGTCTTCTGAATATCATAGAGCAGAGCATCATCGGTGGGGGCGGTGTATAGACCGTCGGGCCAGTAGCCTTGATCGAGCAGACCGAGATGGAAGAGGTCCTTATTGTTGAGTTGCATACGCCATTCACCGTTGTCCAACTTGCGGGTAGATATCTTTCGCAGGGCAGCATAGCTCTCAATGCGGTCAACTTCCTTGCCTCCTGCCAAGAGCGTTACTTCCATATCGTAGAGTGTAGGTGAGTCGGGGCTCCACAATTTGGCATTGGGCACGTTGAGAGTGACAGGTGTGCCGATGGGACCATTGCCTTCGGCAATCTTCTGACCGTTAAGCTTAAGGGCGACGTTGGCCTGAAGAGGCTCAGTTGTTGAACCACAGAGCACGTTGACGGCGAGTTCATTCTTATCAATATCGGAAGTGGTGCGGATATCGGTGATATGCTGTTCGGCGACAGGCTCCAGCCATACGGTCTGCCAGATGCCAGACACCTGAGTGTACCAGATACTGCCTGCTCCACCAGGGTTGAAACGCTGCTTACCTACGGGTTGGGTGGCCTCATCAGTATTGTCGATAACCATTACTGTAAGAGTGTTGGTACCTGGCTGCAATCTTGAGGTGATGTCAAACGAGAAGGCGTCGAAGTCACCTGTATGGGAACCAACTGCGGAGCCGTTCACATAGACACGTGCAGTGTAGTCAACAGCACCAAAGTTAAGCACTACGTTGCGGCCTTCCCAATCCTTAGGAATAGTGAACTCACGCTGATACCAGAGGTAGTTGTTCTTGTCGAGCATTCGCATCACGCCTGACAGACTGGATTCTACGGGGAATGGAACGAGAATCTGTCCGTCCCATGTAGTAGGGATAGTACGCTGTGTCTGCGGTGTGATGGCATACTTCCATAGGCCGTTGAGGTTTTGCCAGTCGCTACGCACCAGTTGAGGACGAGGATATTCAGGCAGTGGGTTCTGCGGATTCACTTCAGCTGCCCATTTCGTCTTAATCTTAAAGCCCTGTGGTGCCCAACTGGTTTCAGGTGAATCATCTTTGGGAGCATACTTGTCCATGAGTACGCGCATCCAGTGACCACCGATAACCGAACGGGCACGGAAACCGCGCATACGCTTGCTATCAGTATAGTACCAGTCGCACATCGGCACGCGGTCGGTGGTCTCGTTGAACCACTTCCACATCGGATCAGAGAACTTCAGGAAGGTTTCGACGTCGGGTGACATTGAGGCTGTCCAGATAATCCAGTCGCTCTTGGTGTACTTCTCGCGGTTGTCCAAGGGCAGACCCCATGTGTTTTGCTTTGTCAGGTAGTATTTTATCTCACGCTCCTGCACTTGTTTGGGGAAGATGTTGATACCCCATAGTTTGTCCCATACGAGGTTGTACTTCTGACTCCAAGTGCCGCCACGGTCGAAGGCCAGTTTGTAGTGGTCGCCATCGCGGGCATCAATTTCCCACACCTGTGCCATCTTCTTGGCAATATCCATATAGCGTGTATAGAGATCTTCGCGTCCGCGCATTTTACACATCTCTGCATAGCCGGCTACACCCATGATGGCTTTGATGCTGAGGTTGGCATTATGCGCCCAGTGGCCAGCGAAATCATCGGTACAGAGCTGCGTATCGGGATCCTGACCGTTGTTCACCAAGTAGTTCACCCATCGAGTACAGATGTTCCAATAGGTGTTCACCCAATTGGTGTTGCCCTCAATCTTTGAAATCATGGCAGCCAAAGTAAGCATGTTGCCACTCTCTTCAAGGGGCATGTCGCCACCATACACCTGTCCGTTAGCATGAGGATAAGTACCCAAGTCGTGGGCAGCCCAATCCTTGTTCCATCGTCCTGTGCGCTGATACTCAAAAATAGAGGTCATCATGCCCTTTTGTAGTTCGGTGTTATAGAGCAGGAAGAGTGGGGCAGAGGGATAAGTCAGGTCAACGGTATTCACGCAGCCGTTAGAGTTGTTCTCCTTTGAGAAGTAGAGCAGACGCCCACCATCATCTTGGAACAGCTTATGGGCAGCAAGCACCTGACGGTAACTTGCCGAGAGCAGTTCGGCGTATTTCACGTTACCCGATGCCAGACCATCATCGTAGATAGTCTTGTCCTGTTGGCGACAGCGCTCCATGATGTCGGTGTACAGACTATTCATTTCGCTGAATGCTTGGAAGATGGTCTTCCCATTGCGAGCCCAGTAGCCTTTGTAGTCTTTGTTGAAGTAACGTATATCCTTCACCTCGTCATAGCCGATGAGCATATAACTGGCATCTTGTTTGGTGGAGCCGAAGTCGTGGGTATATGCCAAAGTTGTCATATAACAAGGTGATTCATTCTTCACTTCGCCTGCGTAGGCAGCCAATTGACCAGTAGTGGTAAAGGTACTTTCCATCACTGCCGTGGGTGCCACACTCACCTGTCCGTTCTGTCCAGAAAGGTAGAGGTATCCCCAGTCAATGCAAATCATGTCACCGGCACGTCCCAGCACGTTTTGTGTCGTGGAGCCAGCCTTGGCATACTGTACCCCACCTTCTGTCAATATCGATGCATCAACGGCCTGTGCAGGTTCGTTGATGGTGAGACGTGGCGTGGTGGAAACGTAAAACTGCACGTTGTGTGCCTGACTGTCGTTAGAGCGCACCTGATAGGATATATAATTAATAGGAGTAGAAATCAGGTCGAGGTCGGTGATAATCATCGGAGCGGTAAATACTACGTCGAGGTCAACCGGGCCACAGGTGAAGGTGAAGTAGGTGGAGGTTGCCATTACATCTACACTTTTCTGGGTAGCGGTGATGATGTTGGCACCCGTCTGAAAGACATTCTCAAAAAGTCCGAAATCTATGTATGCACCACCTGTTGTGTTATGGCAATGGGCAGCAAGTATGTTTTCTCCCACTACCAGCTTCCGTTTCTCTTCTTTAGTCAGTTGGTGTGTCTCTCCTTGAATCCACGTCTCGCCTGTACCGATGACCTGTGTACCATTGACAAAAAGTTCGAAGACGTCATCGTGCGAGAACTGTATCCACAGGTCTTTCTCAAGGTCTTCGGCAGTAAGCGTCACGGTGCGGCGCACATAGATGTCACTGTTGGTGTCGGTCCACGAGTTGTTCACATTGGGATATTCGCCCTTTGTGCCCCAGGCAGCCTTCTCCTCCTTCCAATTGCTGTCGTTGAACGAGCGCGATGTCCAGTTGGTATTATTCTGCTTCGTGTGACTAACACGACCTGTCCATGAATTGCCTGCGTCCGACATAGGGGCGATAGGTTTCAGCAATATCGACTGTCCGTTACCCATCCAGCGGTAACTCTTCCCGTCAACACGCAGCAGACCCTCGATAGGCTTCTCTGCATTAGTCCAGTGGCGCACGCTGCCATCGGTCAGTTTGTCGTATGGCGACCAGAATGAGAAATAAGGATCATTTACCAGCAGTGGTACCGACGGTAGCCGCATGGCATTGCTTTTGTAAGGTTGGAACATTTCGGCTGTCTGTGCCGTAATGGTTGATGTTGCGAGCAGCGCTATGACGGCTGCCATCAATGTCTTCAAATTCTTCATAATCTGTTTTTGTTTAGGCATTAATTGCCTGTGATGCAATAACGTTGATGCAAAAGTACGCATTGCCACGATAAATAAGCAACAAAAACAAGTCGATTTTTGATAAAAACCGTTCAGTATAAAGAAAAAAGATTGAAGATTGAAGTTTGTCCTTTAGACAAGAGCCTTCAATCTTCAATCTCCTAAAATTAACGTTCAATGATTAACGCTTGATGTATTTCTTTCCGTTATAGATGTAGATGCCTTTCGTGACAGTCTTCATCTCCTGTCCTTGCAAATTGTAGATCTTTCCTGTAATGCTCTGCGGAGTAGCTGTTACATTCTCTACGCCTAACACCTCCTCAGAAGGTTTCTCCGTACCGAAATAGGTCAGGCGGAAGTTGTCGAGCACAACCCAGTCATTTGCCTTGTCGCGGAACTTCTGAATCAGAATCATCAAATCGCTACCTGTAACCTCTACGAGCATACTGGTCTTATAGAGACCGTTCTGGAAATAGTCGCAAGCTTCGTTCACCCACATCGGGAATTCGCCCACATAGAGGTCTTCGCCATTAGGATCATCAATCTGACGAATGCTGCCATCTTCGTTCATAACGGGCTGTCCGTCTTCTCCAATTTCGTCAATGCGATAGCGTGTAGTGCTACGGTTGCCCAGTCCAGGTGCCTTGTTAACTTCATCAAGGATGTTTGGCAATGCTACTTGTGTATCAGTATTCATATCTACGAGGAAAGCAGCCTTCACACGTTCCTCTCCGGCAGCCTCTGCACGGATTTGGTCTTGATGGTTACCGTCACGATAGTATCCTTGCAATGATACTTGGTACCAACCAGGCAGCAAACCAAAGACGGTCTGGCTAAAGTCGAAGTCACTTGAATTCCAACATTCGAAAGCGAAATCATTGTGGTTGTCATAGCGTCCCCATACTGTACCAGTTCCGTACTGGCTAATCCATGCGGAGATATCCTCACGTTGGTTGAAGCCCGGTGATGCAATGAGGAATGTTGCATCCTGTGGATTGGTTGTGGTAGCTGTTGCCAACAGAGCGTTGCGCTCTGCCTTTGTGACGAGTTTCCACTGGTTGTTGGGATCATTGATGCCATACATGTCTGTATCAATGTTACCGTAGGTTCCAGGACGATAACCGAGGAGCATGCGCTCGCCAGTTTCTCCGTTCTTTTCACCGTTGGCACGTGCAATGGCAAATACACTGCTCTTGCCTTCCACGGGTACAAACTCCCAGAGATTTTGGTGAGGTGTATCCATGTAGCCACCATTGTTCAGGTATTCGCTGTCGCCACCATTGTTCAAGTGGGTGTCAATCTTATATCCGCTAAATGGGTCGCCAGCCTCTGGTGTTTCCGAACCCATAATCAACGTCACCTCCACACCAGGGAAGCCAACATAGGCATGTGCGCCCCAGTCGCCACCGCCACAGAGGAAGCGTTGCAGACCGACATTGTAGAGATAGAAGTCGCCCTCGGCAGGTTCTGCTCCAGGGAATACATCAGCGTGCTTGTCGGCAGCCTTAATCTTACGTTGTACGCGCAAGGTGTTGAGTGATGAGTTGATTTCATCAGCCGATGTGGGGTTGTTGAGAGCAATCTGAGCTTTGCTGATGATGTCAGCATCTACTCCTGCCTCTTGTGCAAATGGTATTGTAGCGGCAAGGAACTTCAGAGGATCCTGTACGCCACGAACGTCGTTGAGTGCATTACGCAGGTTGTTAATGGCATTTTCAAGTGCTTCCAAATCGTTAGCTTGTGCTGCTGCCTGTGCTGCATCTATGGCATCGGTGAAGAATGCGAGCTTCACACCGTCGAAAGCAGAGGCCTCAGTCATCACGTTGGTGTAGTCTTGAGCTGCTGCAAGGGCGTTGCGAAGGTTCATTGAAGCATTAGCAATGGCTGTAGCATCTGAGCCGTTAAGAGCGGCTTGAGCCTCGGCAATGGCATTTGTCAGGGCACCAACCGTCATACCATCGTAGGTGCTTGCCTCGTTGAGTGCTGCCTGCAGATTTGCCTTTACCTCATCAATGTCAATCTCGTTGCCAAGATAGGTCAGCGTGAATGAGTCGAATACGAGCCAGTCGTCATCACCGCCACCAATTTTCTGCATACCGATAGTCAGTGTTCCATCGCTTACCACCACCTTCACGGGGTCATTCCAATAACCACCACGGAAGAAACAGTTAGATGCACGGTCAAGGGCATTGCCTGGAACGGAATTACCAGGAATGTAAACTCCTCCTTGAGGTACGGCGTAAGAATCCAAATCTTCCTCAGTCACACCACTTTCAAGAATCGACTTGAACGGACGGCTTACATCGTTCAGGAAGAAAGTTGCACGGATAACCTCTTCACCAGCATCGCGCTTAGCACCAATCTGTGTCTCTGGTCCATCACGGTAGAAGCCTTGGAGCTTGAACTCGTAGGTGCCGTTAGGCAGACCAGTGATAGTCTTGGTCAAAGAGAACTTGGTCTTCTTCCAGCACTCTACTGCACGGTTGGCGTGAACAATTCCATCACCACCCTGTGCATAGACACCATCACCTTCCTGTATCACATCCCACTGGTTACGCTCGTCTTGGTTGGCAAAGTCATGTCCACCGATAAGCCATGTAGCATCCTTTGGATTTGCCTTTGTGGCTGTCTTCAAGTCTTCCATGCGCTGTTCAAAGGTGACGAGCTGCCAGTTCTCCGACCATCCGAAATCATCCAAGAATCCGTCATCGTTGACGTTCAGATAGTGTTCGTCAATAGTATGGATTTTATAGGTGTTCGTAACACCTGCAACAGTAGTAGGCTCAAAAATCCATGAAGTAACAGCATCACCTGTGTCTAAATAAAAGTTGTGTCCGTTGATGCTGCGGTTGTGTCCGAACTTCGGGTTCAACTGATAGCCTCCATCTTCCAGTTTGATGATTTCTACGTCGAATCCATACTTATCTACCTCAGCTCGAGTAGTCCAGAACTCACCCACGCGGTTGTTGTTCTGCAACCACTTGCCAGTCTCTACCTGATAAAGATAGAAAGTTCCACCCTCTTCTGGCAACTGGTTACCAGTCCAGGGGGATGTCTGTGCCTGAGCGCCCATGATGGTCATCAGGCAAACCGATAATTGTAAAAGTTTTTTTTTCATAAGCTATTTCATATAGATTAATAAATATTTCACGTCGCAAAATTAGTATTTTCCATGTCAATTTAAGACAAATGGCTTTTCAGAAAAGGCCAATATCTCGCCAAACTACCTATTTCTTCACTATTTTTCGTGATAGTCCTCCATCAAATTGCTCTATGACGATTTGAGGTTGTGTGTGAAACCCAATAGGCAAACCTCCTAAGGTGTATGTCGATATGGCTTTCGTTTCATCAACGTTTGTCTTCGCGTCCCAGATTCCTGCTTCCTTATTAAAGACGGGAACATTGGCTGTTGTAGATGGCACACGGTTGCGAACGATAGGCCAACCGTCCTTATCCCACAATATCTGGTCAAGATACACTTTGCGACCACCATCGGGATCGGCAGCATCGAAACCGTGATAGAGCATCCAGTATTGTCCGTTATCGTCTTGTATTATTTCAGAGTTGTGACCAGGACCAACCACCTTACTGCTCTTCTGCATCACGAGCATGAAATTGTTTTCCATGGCAGACTTTCCGCTTTTGTTAACGTAAGGTCCCAATAGATTCTCCGAACGCGCCACCATGACACGGTAGGTGCTGTTAAGTCCTTCGCAACAGGTTCCAGCAGAACCGAAAAGATAGTAATAGCCATCGCGCTTATAGATGTAAGTACCTTCAGTGAGCGTACCTGCTATCTGCACCTTTTGTGCCCCTGGCTTGATGCTGAGACCGTCATCGCTGAGTTGTATGCCGTAGATACCACGGAAACTACCCCAGAAAAGATATTTACTACCGTCTTCCTCTTCAATATAGAAAGGGTCTATGCTGTTTTGTACACCAATCTCACTCGATATAAACAACTTGCCTACATCGGTAAACGGACCGCTTGGACGGTCGGCAGTAGCCACGCCAATGCCACATTCCCATTCACCGCCCCAAGTAGATTTGGAGTAGTACATCACATATTTGCCGTTAATCAGATTAATGTCAGGTGCCCAGATGTTTCCTTTAGGTACCATTTGGGGACGTGTGCGTTCGTTGAAAGCTGTGCCCACACGACGCCAGTCAACCAAGTTTTCCGACCTGTAGATAGGCACGTTGCGAATGTTCTCTGTGGCATAAAGGTAGAAATATCCGTCATCTGCCTTGATAACAGTAGGGTCGGGCAGGCTTTCGTTAATGACGGGATTACTGTATTGTTCTTGAGCCATTACTGCCGATACTGCGAATAGCAGATGAATAAACGTAGCTGATAATCTTGTTTTCATAAACATGTTTCGTTCTTTTTTTGCAAAGGTATATAAAATGAAAGTGTTAAGAGGAAAAATATAGTTCAAAAAAGAAGAAATACTGACAAAAGCCTTTTCTGTAAATGTATTTTTCGCTTTAGAGCATCATTTATCAAAAAAATGTTGTAATTTTGGAACCGATATACAACTGTTCAACATGAAAAGATTACTGTTTCTCCAAATATTAATAATGTGGGTATTCATATACCCATTGACAACTTCTGCACAAGTGGTGTTCAGCAACTATATGGTTGCTGACGGCCTTAGTGACAACAATGTGCTCTGTGGCCTACGTGACCGCTACGGCTTCATGTGGTTAGGAACCAATAACGGTCTGAACTGTTTTGACGGTATTCAAAACACCATCTACCGAAATATGACCGAAGGGAAGAACGGTATTCAAAGCAACACTATCACCGCACTCCATGAACATGGCGACGATATATGGTTCGGGTGTACTTTCGGACTATATGTTTACAATAGGCAGACGAAAAGTTTTTCCAGTTTTAATAAACGCACCAAATATGGCGTGAACATCAGTTCCACCGTGCAAGACATCGTGGGCAGTCAGGACGGTCGTATATGGATAGGTACGCTTGGTCAGGGACTTTTCATCTATGACCCGCACTCTGGCGAACTTATTCAAGATAGTCGTCATGGTGCCTTCATCAGCGACATTCTGGCTGTGAACGACAGCCCTGTCTTTGTCGCAACACTTCATGGAAAGGTGATTCTCTACGGACAGGATGGAACTTTCTTAATGGAACACAACATTCCTGATTATCACAGTGACAAAAACAATATCAGTCTCGAACTCATTGGGTTTCGTTTGTACTTAGGCTGCGAGCTGGGACTTTACACCATCCTGCGAGGCAATGAAAAAATGGTACGCATTCCAAACGTAAATGTCAGCGTCCATTCATTGCTCAGGTATGGTGAACAGTTGCTTTTGGGCACCGATCAGGGCATCTATCTCTACAATCCCGAAACCCAACGACTGAGTCGCTACGACAACCCCGACGACAAGAGTAGGGGACTGACCGACCTACGTGTCAATGCATTGACATGGGATAGTGACAGTACGTTATGGGTTATGACTCAGATGGGCGGTGTATGCTATAAGCCCACGATGGAGAGCGCCATGCAGTTGTCGCAATTTAGTCATAGTCCAAAGGCGAATGGTAGTATGATTTATGCCGTTTGCGAGATGCCTGGAAACCACATCTGGGTGGGACATGAGCACGGACTGGGTATCTACAACCCACAGACGCAACTCATCGACGACTATCCTATGGCTGGCAATATACAAGAAGTGTGCGTACTGATGGCAGACGGCAACGACCTGTGGATAGGAACCCGCCATCAGGGTATTATTGTACTTAACACGCTCACTGGCCAGCAGCGCCACTATCAGTATTCTTCCGACAAATCATATACCGTACCCAGCAACGAGATTACCGCCCTTTTGCGTACAGCAGACAACACCATCTATGTGGGTACCAGCTGGGGACTCTGCCGATATGAGCGAACAACAGAGAACTTCCTGTGGTACTTCGAGATTGGTTCTGCTACCCGCATCACGAGTCTTACCGAAGACAAGGATGGGTGTGTATGGGCTGCCACCAGTAGCAACGGTCTTTTCAAGCAATGGAATCACGGTTCCTCATTCCGCAACTTCACCTATAAGAAGAGCGAAGGGAATAAGAATCCTCTCAAACAGTCGCTTGCTGGCAATAGTATCTCCACTGTGTTCTGCGACCAAGCCGGACAAGTGTGGGTGGCATATAACGGGAACGGACTGGCACGCTATATCCCAAAAACAGAAAGTTTTGAACCTTATGGAACCGACATTCCCGAGATACAGGACCAGCAAATCTATTTCATCGTTGAAGACCATCAGCGCAACCTCTGGTTAGGCGTTGAGACGGGCATTCTCTGCCTTGGCAAGAACGTCAGGTTGTTGCGTGGCGCCAGTGATTTGCTCCGTCAACTAAAGCCCAGAAACTCAGCATGTATCACGCACAACGGTGAACTATTTGCAGGACAGTTCAACCAACTTGCCCACTTCCATCCCGAGCGCATCAATATCAAGCAGAAGCACTCGCCAGTCTATATCACCAGCATTACCTTGCCCTTTAAAAATAATGAAGAGGTAGGACCGCAGCAACTTACACGCAATACCCAATATCCTACACTCACCCTTCACTATTCCGACAATAGTTTCACCCTCCACTTCTCACAACCGCTTTTCAACAGCGCTGGAAACTTTAGGAGACTCGAATATCGTATGGAAGGAATTGATGCCTCGTGGGCAAAAGGAACGAAAAACGCTGAGGCAACCTACGTCAACGTACCCCCAGGCAATTACGTGTTCCTGCTTCGTGAGGCTGGCAACACCGACGAGAGCACCTACGCACGCCTTAATATCACCGTGCTGCCACCATGGTATCTCACCAACGTGGCATACGTCATCTACCTATTGTTGCTTGCTGCCGCTATCTTCTTCGCTCAGCGCCGCTATAGTAATAAGTTGAAAAGACGCTACGCACGGAGTCTTCAGGCATTCCAGACCGAACAGGAGAAGGCTAACTTTGAGTCGAAGATACGATTCTTTATCAATATCGTACACGAAATACGCACTCCTCTCACCCTCATCAGTCTTCCGATGGAGGCTATCAGTGAGCAGTTGGCACAGAATCCCACCATCAAAAACCACATCGCTGCCATGCGGCGCAACATCAACTACCTGTTGGGCATAACCAACCAGTTGCTGGACTTCCAAAAGGCTGAGCACGGTAAAATACAACTCAACCTTACTCGTTGCGACATAGGTCAGTTGCTCGAAGACGTTTACCTTCAGTTCACCGATGCTATGGAAATTCAGGGTAAGCATATCCAGTTGCAGTTGCCTTCTGAACCCGTCTTCACTACCATTGATGCAGACAAGGTACAGAAAGTGATGATGAACCTCATAGGCAATGCCGCCAAATATGCCAGCAACGAAATCATTGTTCGTCTCGAAGTCTTAGACCAAACACCAAACTCATTGCGCATCTCAGTCATTGACGATGGTCCTGGTATTCCGCAGGAGGAGCAAGATAAGATATTCGACCTATACTACCAAATAGGTCGCTCGGCTCTACCTGTGGGTTCTCCGAAAGACGAAAGCACGGCAGCTACCTTGGGAACAGGACTCGGACTCTCTTACGCCAAGATGCTCGCGCAATCGCACAACGGCGACCTGTTCTATACAGATGCCGTAGGCAGAGGTTCCAACTTCCAACTTATTCTGCCCATTTCCGAAAACGAGAAGAACGAAGCAAAAAGAGGCAAGGAGCAAGATAATCAGGTGAAGAACGAAGAATTGAGAGAAGATAGAGTTGAACTCTTTGACGATTCTGCAGACCAGAAGTCGGAGGCTTCACTTAAAACAAATCATTGCATCCTCCTCGTCGAAGATAATGAGGAACTGCTGCAGATGACCAGCGATGCTCTGCGTAGTCATTTCCGCATACTCAAGGCACATGATGGTATCGAAGCTCTCGACCTCCTGAAATATAATGATGTTGATGTGATTGTCTCCGACGTGATGATGCCTCGCATGGACGGAAATGAGCTTTGCCGCCAACTGAAGGGCGACATCAATTTCTCGCACATCCCCATCATCATGCTCACCGCCAAGACCAGTGTTGAAGCCAAGGTTGAAGGTATGGAGAGCGGAGCCGACATCTATTTGGAAAAGCCGTTCTCCATCAAACAACTACAATTGCAGATTACCAACCTGTTGCGTATGCGGCAAACCTACTATGAACGTCGACGCAACATTGACAAGAGCAATAGTGATGACGACAATAAGCAGCAGTTCGGTCTGAACCAGCAAGATATGCGTTTTATGGAGAGACTACAACAGATGGTGGCTGAAAATATGCAAGACGAAGAGTTCTCCATCGACATGCTTGCCGAACAGATGAACATGAGTCGTAGTAGCTTCTATCGTAAGATAAAGGCTCTCACAGACATGACACCTGTCGATTACCTCAAGATGAGACGCATCGAACAAGCTGCCTATTTGCTCAAGCAAGGCTATCGTATCATCGAGGTTGCCGAGCGGGTAGGATTCACCAGCAGTAGCTATTTCGCTAAATGTTTCAAGGCACGTTTCGGAGTGCTTCCCAAAGACTATATCGCAAAATAGCGACTGAACAGATAGTTTCTTTCTTTGAATAGTTTTTATTGCCTGTTTTAGCCGTAAGTCAGTATCTTTGCTGCGACTTGCCATAACAACAGGCAATAAGAATGGATTTATCAGATTTTTAGTATAAATAAAACTATTGTTTATGAAAAGAAAACTATCTTCTTTCTTGGCCTTTTTCTTGGCCTTCATGACGGGTAGTGTCTTCGCACAGTCGTTTAGTGCCGACAAGACCTACGTCATCAGCAATCGAAATGATGTCAACCTCTTTATGCAAGACAACGACGGAGGCGTAGTTGCCTTGGGAGGTATGACAAGTTCCAGCTATTGGCGTCTGATTGCCACCGGCAAAGCAGACTGCTACTATGTGCAAAATGCCACCACAGAGAAGTACATGCAGAGTACCGCTGGCATGGAAGTAGAGGTTGCCTTAGGCGACACACCTGTGGAAATTTGCATCTTAGACTGCTCAGCCGATGAGGGTGAAGGCATGTACGGTATGGCTTCAACCGATCAGGAGACCTACAACTTCACGGCTGGTACCATCGGTGCCAACTGGAAGAACAACAACACCGTGCAAGGTTTTGCCGCTGTCAGAGGTACCAATCACCGCTCATTCTGGAAAATCGCAGAGGCTGAGATGCCCCAGCCCGTCGTACAACTGTCTTCGCCTTACACAGGTGCAGAGTTGGCTCAGGGCGACTTCTTCATCTACAACGTGGAAACGGGATTGTGGTTGCAGAACAACGAGAAGAATACTGGCGACTGGAATACACGTGGTGCCAGTGGTGATTATGGATTCGACTTCGCTATCTCTCCCATCGAGGGCGGATGGCAACTCAATCCGAAGTTCGGCCACAATAACAGCATGAACATCGGCAACTTCTACCTTGACACGGGCGATGGCGTAAGCACATGGACATTGGAACCCGCACAAGTGGAAGGTGTCAGCAATGCCTATATCATTAAAGGCAACGACCAGACATTGGGACTCGACGGAAGCAATAATATGGCTTGGACGTCGGATAAGAGTGTTTGGCAGCTCGTCACCCGTGAGGAGCGAATCGCTTATATGCAGGCTAATGCTTCAGAAGAGAATCCTGTTGATGCTACATTCCTCATTCAAGACCCTGGCTTTGCCAATGAGAACCTCCGTCGCAACGCATGGGAATGGCAGCGCGATGGTGGCAACCTTGATGATGTGCGCTGGTATCGCAATCGTCGCTCATACGCTGTATGGAACACCAACAGCGTCAGCATCAAACAGACCTTGGCTAACGTGCCCAATGGAAAATACGCGCTTACCTTTAAGGGATACTATCGCGATGGTGACAGAGACCAGGTTGCCCAGCGTCGTGCTGCTGGTGAGGAACGTCTCATTGCCAAATATTTCATCAATGAAGACAAGGCAAATGTGATGTCTATCCTCGACGGAGCAAGTCAGAACTGGGTTGACGGTTTGTTCTATTATCCCGCTCCTGAAGCAGAGGCTCCTTACGGACACTATCCCGACAATGCCGATGCCTTCAACCGCATCTTCCAGGATTACCCAGAAGCTTATCTGAACACAGGTGTCACTTCGGTTGTGACCACTGGCACCATCACCATTGGTATAGAGAAACTGGAGAAGAACGAGAGAGACTGGCTTGCCTTCGATGACTTCCGTCTTACCTATCTTGGCAATACCATCGACCTCAGCGAATACATCACGGGACTTCAGACAGCCATCGACGAGGCTTTGGCATTCGATGCTTCCGCTACTTCTGATGTACTGGCACAGCAACTTGCACAAGCCGTGGCAGATGGACAGAGCAAGCTCAGTTCTACCAATCCCGATGAGATTAGTGCTGCTTCTGCTGCCATCTCTGCTGCATTGCTTCAGGCAAAAGCCGTGAATACCACTGTTCTCAAACAAACCGCCGACCTTGCTGAAGGCGAAGGTCTTGATGTAGCTGCGGCTCGCCAGGCGATTGCCGAGGCTACCGAAGTGGCACAACTCGAACAACCTCTCTTCGATTTGCGTGCGGCTCGTAAGATTAAGGCATTGGGAATGCCCGACATCTACACTGGTTCTGCTCCTGCAGAGGGTAAGGTTTACATCTTCAACTTAGGAACAGGTCTCTTCTTAGGTACAGGTTCCGACTGGAACACCCATGCAGCTGTTGACCAAGTGGGTATTGAGATAGAACTGATTGCCGAGGGTGACAACTTCAAGATGAAGACCAACCGTGGTGGTGGTTGGCTCAACTATGGTGGTTATGTAGATAC
>JAEEGL014259872.1_pt1 | contig 22528 bp, 18 predicted proteins | sample 9134231 | NCBI WGS metagenome assembly JAEEGL01 (sample SAMN16246548, study PRJNA631951) | gut metagenome | biome: gut microbiome; feature: rumen; material: fiber-attached | host: Bos | place: Iran: Karaj | collected 2018-10
AGGTCCTGCGCTGGCTTTTCGAGGATATGGAGCTGGACGCGGTCTTCTGCGGGCATTTCAAAACAAATTCTCAGTCCGCCCGCGTGCAGGAAAAATGCGGATTCCGCCACCACTCCTTCGGCATGTATGAAACATCGTTCGGCACCGTAGTGGAGGACGAAAGGAACTATTTGACACGCGGGGATTGGCTGCGGAGAAACCGCGATTAAACAATGAACCGGTTCGGTGAAGAGCGCTTCGGCGCTCTTTTTGCTTATCTGAAACCCGGAGTGAAAAATATATTTTCAAGTCTGCTTTACTTTAGATAGAACAGCCATTACATTATAAGGGAGGAAATATGCGGTTTCCGCAAGGGGCATGTTAAGGCGCCCGGTCCGCTTTCCGGGCGCCGCCCCGAACGGGACAAGCCCCGAATCAACGGCTCCGGCTGCGAGCCGCATGAACGGGGAGGCATTTCTTCTCTCAGGCATCACAATGAGGTTGTTACAATGGTTCTCTGATACTGACTGCATAATGTCGAAATCAGGAAAAAGAAAGTGAACACCAATCAAATTAAGGAGGTAACAACTATGCTCCGTTTCAAGAAGACCCTCATCCTGCTCCTCGCTTTACTGCTGCTTCCCATCGCCGCGTGTAAAAATATCGGGTATGAAGCCGAACCGACCGCTGCGCCTTCAATACCCGCGCCATATGAGTCCGGCATGACTTACCACGATGTTTATGATCCCTTTACGGATTTCGACAACTGCTTTGGCAGAGGCTACCCCGGATTTGCGGAAAGTGAAGACGCCTATTACTATATTTCCACTGTTGGAAACTATATTTATTATTATGATAAGCTCACAGGCGAACGCGGGGTGCTTTGCGGAAGGCCCGAGTGTTTACACGACAAAAATGAAATTAACGAGGATTGCAACGGCTGTATTCGCGCCGATGGAATAATTAATTATTATAAAGGGCAGCTTTATTATACCGGCTATTCAGACTATGGCGATTCGCAGGTCCGCCGGTCTCTTTACCGAATGGAACCGGATGGAACGAAGCGCGAAAGACTTTTTCCTTTTACGTGTTCAATCCAATACTATCCGGGCATTACGCTGATACACCGTGGAAAGCTTTACGGCTGGACAAACAATTCCGTTGTGGAATCCGCAGCACCGATGCAAAATGCCAATCTATCCTGCTGGGATATTGAGACAGGCGAATACAAACTGATTTACGACCGAACAGATGAAGTCAGCAACGCCCGCTTAAGCGTATTTTGCTTCGGAAAATACGTCTACATATGCGATTCATATTTTTATCCGAACGACCTTGAGAGGGGAACCACGGTCATAATACTGCGTTGGGACACCGAGAAGGAAGAGCTTGAAAGCGTCTACCGCGGCGACGGATACAGCGGCTGCTATTTCAATATCTGGGTCGAGTCTGAAAACAGGATATTTTTCGCTCCGATAATGGAACCGGATAAAAGCGGATCTATAACGGTTTATTGCCTTTGCGACAGCGAGGTAAGCGCAGCTGTCACAGTTGAAGGCAGCTATTCCGCATTTTTGATCGACGGAGCGTTTTTATTTTTCGGCAGAGGGGTTGGCTTGGACGAGCAATACGCTCTGATAACAGACTTTGAGGGAAGCACACTATATGAAGGAGACTGGGACATTGACGTCCTTGAAGCGCTTCCGGGCTCACCCGACTGCATTGGTTATTCCGCAGTTTACGGGAGTAAGGATACGGTCTACATAGTTTATGAGCTTGATTACCGCAAGGATCCCCGTTTTCGCCAGTGCATCGTACGTTATGATCTCAGCGACGGCGAGATCGTCGATTCGAAGCTGCTCTGCGTGTCAAAATGGTGAGGGGCGAAAATATATTTTCAAAATCAGCGTTACTTTTGCCAAAAACAGTCATTACATTATAAGGGAGGAAATATGCGGTTTCCGCCACCACTCCTCCGGCACATACCAAACGCAGTTCGGCGCCATGGTGGAGGACGAAAGGAACTATTTGACACGCGGGGATTGGCTTGCGCGTAGGTGACAGCATTTAAACCGAATACCCAAAACAGAAAACGGACGCTTTGCCGCGCTTCTCCTGACATACTCACAAACCTTCCGCCGAAGCGTGAATACACTTTTAACCTGTATACAAGCAAACCGCCGTTCATCCTGAGCGGCGGTTTTAGTATCAACAAATTATTAACTGCATATTGTCGGGGCGTATTTCATCCGCCCGCCGGCCGGAGTCTATACTTCTTAAGCGTTTTATTTGAATTTCAGCGTTTTTATGTTATAATATCTGCCGAGCGGACGGCTGCCTGCAGGACACTGTCCGCATGAAAGAAGAATCACTATGAAAAACGGAAAACGGACGCTTTACGGCGTCCGTTTTATTGTTGCTGCATCGTGTTCCTTTCGTTAATGCGGCAGCCTGGCGGGGGCCGGAGCCTTCACCATACGTATCATAGCACCTGATTCGATTCTTGTCAGCACATAAAAATGTACTTTGCGGCTTTTTTCCGAAAATCGCATAAAAAAGCAGCCTCCCGAAGGAAGCTGCCCGGTTCCGGCCGAAGCCGGTTGGAGTTGAATTCAATCAGAACTTCATTCCGTTGAACTTGACGCCGGGGCCCATGGTGGTGGAGAGTACGAGGCTCTTGATGTAGGTACCCTTCGCCGCGGCGGGCTTCGCCTTGATGATGGCGTCCATCAGGGTGTTGAGGTTCTCGGTGAGCTTTTCCTTGCCGAAGCTGACCTTGCCGACGGGGCAATGGCAGATGTTGGTCTTATCAACACGATACTCGACCTTACCGGCTTTGATATCATGGACAGCCTTGGTGACGTCCATGGTAACGGTGCCGCTCTTCGGGTTCGGCATGAGGCCCTTAGGACCGAGGACGCGGCCGATGCGGCCGACAACGCCCATCATATCCGGGGTCGCGACGCAGACGTCGAAACCGAACCAGTTCTCCTTCTGGATCTTCTGGACCATTTCTTCATCGCCTACGAAATCCGCGCCTGCCTCCTGCGCTTCGCGGGCCTTGTCGCCCTTTGCGAAAACGAGGACGCGGACGACCTTACCGGTGCCGTGGGGCAGAACGACAGCGCCGCGGACCTGCTGGTCTGCATGGCGGGAGTCAACGCCGAGACGGATATGTGCTTCAACAGTTTCGTCGAACTTTGCGTGCGCGGTCGCGAGAACGGCTTCGAGACCCTCTTCGGGATCGTAAAGCTTCTGCTTGTCGAACGCTTTCAGACTTTCATTATACTTTTTGCCGTGCTTCATGTTCGTTTACCTCTCTTAGTCGATGACGTCGACGCCCATGCTGCGGGCGGTACCGGCGACCATGCTCATTGCCGCTTCAACGCTTGCAGCGTTAAGGTCGGGCATCTTGAGCTCGGCGATCTCCTTGACCTGGGCCTTGGTGATCTTCGCGACCTTGGTCTTGCCGGGAGTGGGGGCACCCTTCTCGATTCCGCAGGCTTTCTTGATAAGGATGGATGCGGGAGGGGTCTTGGTAATGAAAGTGAACGAGCGATCCTGATAAACAGTGATGACAACGGGAATGATGAGGCCCGCCTGCTTTGCGGTGCGCTCATTGAATTCCTTGCAGAATCCCATGATGTTTACGCCGTGCTGACCGAGTGCGGGGCCGACCGGCGGGGCAGGTGTTGCTTTGCCTGCAGGGATCTGCAGCTTGACAAAGCCGGTAATCTTCTTTGCCATTTTGATTTTCCTCCTAAATATAATGTGGTGCGAGCGGTTGACGGCCGGTGGCCGCCATTCCTCCCACTATGCAAGGCCGAGGGAACGGCCGAACATACTGGAATTACGGTGAAGCTTTTTCGATTAAAGCTTCTGAACTTCGACGAAGTCGAGTTCGATCGGCGTGTCCTTTCCGAAGAGGGAGATCAGCAGCTTCACGCGCTGCTTCTCGACGTCGACGTTCTGGACGGTGCCGATAAAGTTGTTGAACGGGCCGGAGATGACGCGGACGCTTTCGCCGGGCTCGATATCGAGCTTCAGCTGCATACGCTCAACGCCCATTGCGGTTACCTCCTCATCGGTGAGGGGGATGGGTTTCGATCCCGGGCCGACGAAGCCCGTGACGCCGCTGGTGTTGCGAACAACATACCAGGTCTTGTCGTTCATGATCATCTTGACCATGACATAACCGGGGTACACCTTGCGAAGCACAGTCTTGGGCTTCTTGGAGCCTTCCCTAAGCTCCGTCACCTGCTCCGTAGGATACTTGACTTCGAGGATCAGGTCCTGCAGGCCGCGGTTCTCGATCGTCTTTTCGAGGTCTTCCTTGACCTTGTTCTCGTAGCCGGAGTAGGTATGGACGACGTACCACCGAGCATCAAGAGGGGTATCATCCCCGTAATGAGTTCTTACTTCGTCCGTCATAGGTCTGTCCTGATTACGGAGCGGGGGTGATGGTCGGAACCGCGGTGGCCGCGGGAGCGTTGCCGCCTAAGTCCAGAAGAGCCTTGACGCCGCTGCTGAACGCAAGGTCGAGGACCCACATGATCACAGCCATCAGAGCGACGAACGCGATAACGGCGATGGTGTAGTTGATGACCTCTTTCTTGGTGGGCCAGGTCAGCTTCTTGGTTTCCGAGAAAACTTCCTTGAAGTAAGTGCCGATCCTCTTGAAGATGTTGGGCTTTTTGGCGCCGCTCTTCTTTTCGGCTGTTTCTTTCTTAGCCATTTGACGACTCCTTACTTCGCTTCCTTATGGATGGTGTGCTTGCGGCAGAAACGGCAATACTTGGAGAGCTCGATCCTGTCGGGATCGTTCTTCTTGTTCTTGAAAGTATTGTAGTTCCTCTGCTTGCATTCCGAGCAGGCGAGTGTGATTTTTACGCGCATGGTAGAGCCTCCTTTTCTTACGCTTTTCAATTTCGCGGTCCGGCGGCGGAGCTTTCGCCTCCGCCAAGCAGAAACGCCTTATCCGCAAAATCGCAACTCAAATAAAGCCCCGCAATGGGGCGTACGCAATATTCTACTGCACCGATCGGCTTTTGTCAATCCCTTTTTCACCCCGAATGCACGGTTTTTCCGGGATTTCGGCAATATATTTGCAGGGATCGCGGCCGCGGCGCTCGGATCGCGGAAAACGCGGCGGAAGAAAGCCCCGGGCCGTTGGGAACGGCCCGGGGGGTGTCGAAGACGATTAAAAGATAATTGTGCACCTCGGCAGCTGCTGCTCCAGCCATTCGACCTGTTCCTCAGTCAAAGGATTGCCGCGAAGATCGATCCACCTCAAATTCGTCATCGTGCTCAAAGGCGTGATATCGCTGATATTGTTGCCCAGCAGGTAAAGATTGGTCACTTTGTTTAAACCGACCAACGGGGAAACGTCGCTGATACTGTTGTACCCAAGGTGGATAGCCTGCAAATTTACAAGACCGCTTAAAGCGGAGACGTCGCTGATTTCATTCGAGTCGAGATAAAGACTTTCCAGTTTAGTCAGTACTCGCAGCGCTGAAATATCGTTGATTTTATTGTGACTGAGGCTAAGAAAACCCAACTTCGTCATTTCGCTTAACGGCGATATATCGGTGATTTTATCATAGTCAAGCTCCGCGATCTCCAAGTTCTTGAGTTTTTGAATATCCACAATGCTCTTGAAATTATAGTTCATGTATCGGATTCTTGTTATTTTTAGCAAGTTTTCCTCTGTTATCCCATCAGGGTAATGGGATAACTGACGCCTGACGCAACCTTCAAACTCTGGATCGACAAACACGATCCCTCCGTCGGGATTCTGCGTCGGCTCAGGCGTCGGTGTTATCGGTGCAGGCGTCGGAGTGGCCGGTGCAGGCGTTGCCGTCGGAGCCGGCGTTGGGGTCGGAGTTGCCGTCGGCGTCGGAGTCGGGGTCGTGGTCGGAGCGGTCGCCGATCCGCCGGCCGATCCGTTTCCGCTGCTTCCCGGCATCTTCACGCCATCGAAGACCTTGACGGGGGATAATTTCTCGTTCACCGGCTTCAACGGGTTCTCCCCGTCTTCCTGCCATTCAGTCCATGGAACGTAGTCATACCCCCACGACCATACGGAACCGTCATTTGCCAGAACAACAGCATCGCGAGTGGGATATTCGCTTGCCACCGAGATCACCTCGTATGCGTTTTCCATGATGGATACGGGCGAATAACGCGTGGTCCAATAGCCATCGCCGATTATCGAATACAAATATGCGCCGCACGGAACATGGTAGCTAACATAACGGTCCTCATAATCATAGCTGTAATCACCGCCGTAGCCCCAACCCCAGAGGGAGCCGTCGGTTTTGATAATATATGTTAGGGAAACGAATATACGGTTTTCTGAGATTAAATCCGATCCATAACCGTCATAGACCTTGGCTATCGTTTCAACATTGTTCGCAATATACTGCGGAGTTCTTCTTGAAACCATTTCTTCATCGCCAAGCGGGGCGGTCGAACCGCTGTAGCCCCAACCGATAAGGATATTATCGTTTCTCACCGCATAAGCGTGATAATTGCCGACGACCAATTCACGGACATTTTCAGCAACCATTTGCGGCTCTTCTGCAATCTTTGTGTCTCCGAGGCCAAGAAGCTCGCCGCGCCCCCAACTCCAGACTGCGCCGTCATTTGTTCGGGCAAAGCAAGCGCCTTCTGTACGCGGTATGAACTCTGCAACCTGTTCCAAGATCTTCACCGGTGACGTTCGGTTTTCGTTCGTGCCGTCACCGAGGTTATAGCCCTTATTATAACCCCAGCCCCAAAGCGAGCCGTCGTTTTTTATAATGTAGCACGTACAACCGTCCAGATGACTGTAGCCATCGCCATCCCATGCAATCGTCTCGCAGATAACAGACGAGACGTCATCGGTGATCAGAACCGGATCGTCCGAGCCCTCCGTTGTTCCGTTTCCCAGGCTCAAGAACAGATCCTCGGAATACTCATCATAATAGCCGCAGTATTCCCCGTTTCCCCAAGCCAAAAGCTGACCGTCGGTCCGCACGGCGAAATACATGCCGCAGCACGAATCGAAGTCTTTGACGCCATCCGTGATTTTTACCGGTGTTTCGCTGCTTTCGGTGCCGTCGGCAAGCCTCCTTCCATAGCTGCTGCCCCAGCCCCAGAGGGAATTATCGGTGCATATCGCATATATAAAGCCTTCGCTCGGTTTGATCCGCGATACGTTATTCAGTATCGGCTTCGGCGTTTCCGCAAGCTCGAACAGGGTGTTGGACCTGTCGATAACGTAAGCCTTGTCCCAAAGGACCGATAAGGTTTTCGCGTTTTCCATTATCTTTCGCGGCTGCGCTCCGTCTTTTCTGTAAAAATCGCTCTTCCAGGTCCAAAGGGAATTGTCCTCGCGGATCGCATAGACATTGTTGCCGCAAACGGCGACGGTTTGAGCCGGCGTAAGCTTTATCCACTCCGCATAGGTCACTTCATTTGCGGTAACAGATACAATGATCGAAGCATATTGATAGTCTTCGTGGTCGACGACCAATAAGTATTGTCTGGGTTCTGATTGACCCGATTCGGATTCTCCCGGTTCGAGCATCAGATAAACGTCCCCGTTATTATCGCTCATGGGCGGGGCGTCAAAATCGAGAGGGTTATCCGCAGCAGCGCCGTTGATTATCGGGTATACCTTCACTTCGCAGCCGGCAACGGGATTCTCGCCTTCTTTTGTTACGACCTTCGTTACAATAGATCCGAGGTCTTTATTCTCGAATCCCGGATTTTCCGACGACCCGCGCCTGAGGATCGCTTCCTGAACGGCGGCCCGTGCGTCCAGCATTCCGTTAATTACATACGAAAAATCATAATGAATCACATCATTGCTTTTGAAATCATCCCTTATTTTTTGGCATTCGTATGCTGTTGTGATAACAATATCAGCAACTTCATCGCCTTTGAGTCTGTTGTTCGCAGCCCATACCATTGCCGCAACGCCGGCGACGTGGGGCGAAGCCATGGAGGTTCCGTCCTTCAATCCATACCGCTCACCGTTTTCATTTTCAGGAATTGTTGAAAAAATACCAGCGCCGGGCGCAAGCACGTCTACCCTTTCACCCCAATTTGAGAAAAGACAAACGGAATATTCTTTTTTAAAACCATTTTGTTCGCTGTATTCGTTCTGTACTGCGCCGACCACAATTATCCGCTTCTTAACATCCGGATATTTATCGTCGATCGCTGCGAAAACTGAGATGTATTTGGCATCGACTTTTCCGAAGCAAGCTCCTTCCGGGAGGTCTTTCTTTATGTTGAAAGCTTCCTTCCCGGCTCCGCAATGTTCACAGGAGAAATCTTTGGGAAGATCTTCCCAATCTGCAACGGTTTTGATTTCATCATAGACCCGGCCGCATTTATTACATACACATTCTAATATGTTAACTTCTTCTTTGGCAACTTCTCTCCACCCGAATGTTGCTGCGTCGTCGCGTACAAAAAGGTTGGCCGGAGCAGCATTTCTCGCCTCTTCTTCATTTCTCAAGCTTGTATTTCCTGCGCCTTGACAGATAACGAAATCGTAGCCTTTTTCGAGTAAAGTGTTTAGAATCTTACCAAGTGCGTCTGCGAATATTTCTATATGTCTTATCGCCCTTTCTTCACCGGCGGAAGCAGCAAAAGCCAATACATTGCCGTTTGTCATTGAGCAGTTTATGACTTTAACGTTTCTCGCAATCAGTTCGACGCATACTTCTTTAAAATAAATCAAGGTCTCCTTATGTTCCGGGTTGACCGCAAATGAGTATGCTTTGGCGACCGGCTTTTCACCGAGTATTTTGTTTGGGAAAACTCCCGTAACGCCCTTACCGTTATTTGCAACCGCAGCAAAGATGCCAAGCACGTGCGTACCGTGGGATAGGTTTCCGGGATCTTTCTCGAAATACTCGTTCCTTTCCAGTATTTCTTTCAGGTCTTCATGTTCAACGTCAGTTCCGCCGTCAATAATGCCTATAATGATATTAGAGAATTCTTTCGCATATTCCCATGCCCCGCGGGCATTGATGGCTTCCATGCCCCAGTTATTGCCGTACGGCTCCCCCTCGTACCAAGCTTCATGCGCATTTTCGTCGTTGCTCCATGGATCATTGATAAAAAGCGAGCTTTCGTCAAGCTCCATCACGTAATCCAGCATTGCGTCGTCGATCAGCGGGCTTTGCTCGAACGTTTCGATAAGCCGGTTCAACTCCTGTTCGGTTTTATCGGAGAACGCAGCCTGATAATCGCCGGTGAGCTCGATATAGCCGACGATCTCGCCGCCGTTCGCTTCGATCAGGGCTTTGACCTCATCATAAGGCGCATCCATCGCAGCAACGAGCAGCACCTCGTTGCGGACGAATTCCGTAAAGCCGTCCTCGGAAAGCACGACGTCCTCCTCCGAAAAACCGCGCGTATAGCATTGGCCGATATCTGTGACCTCGGCCGCGAAATCGGCGGTATGCCAGGGAGTTTCGGAATTATCCGACGTTTGCTCCCCGGAGTCATTTTGCTGGATAGCGTCCTGCTTCGGTTTGCCGCAGCTGCAGCCGGGAATCAGGGCAGCGAGAAAAACTGCCGCGAGCAGCAGACACAGGATCGATCTTGCGGTTTTCATCATAGTTTCTCCTTGTTTACTTTAAAGAATCTTTCTTTGATCGGCAGTTAATTCACTTTGATTATAAACACCATCGGCGTGAGTCCGCCGGCTTCGGTGCGCTCCTGGGAGAGGATCTCGAGATATTTCCTTTCGCGGATGAGCTTCTTGAGGAGCGTGAATTCCATTGTGTAAAGCAGCGCGACGCCGTCCTTTTTGAGGAGGGTCGGGAGCTTGTCGAGCAGGCCGGCATAAAGCTTTTCGCAGCCGGAGTGGGTGCCGACGCGGTTGCCGAAGGGCAGGTTGCAGATAAGCTCGTCATAGGGCCGTTTGACCTCGAAGCGCAGGATATCGTTGACGATGAATTTCGCCTGCTTCATATTATAATGACGTACCGCCGCCTCCGCGTTCGTGCGCGCCGCGTCGATCGCCTTATGCGCGATATCGACGCCCGTCAGCGATTCGCAGGGGGACATCAGTCCTCGCTCGAAGAGCAGTGTGCCGCTGCCGCAGCAGGGATCGATCACGCGGGCGTTGACCTTCAGATGATCGCCGGCAAAGCGCAGCACCGCCGCCGCCGTCGAGGGGTTCATCGATGCGGGGATCGTTTCTTTTCTGTAAAGGAAGCGCTCGTCCTTAACGGTCAGAAGCTTCAGATAGAGCCTTGCGCCGCCCTCCGCGGAAACGATGCGCAGCTCGCATTCGTAATCCGAAGGCGCGTTGACAAGGCCTTTGCCGTCGAGAAGATCCCGGAGCGTTTTCTTGAAAGCGGTGCGCTCGCCGGGGATATCGCCCTCGATCTCGATGCGGTAGCGGAAGGGCGGTTCGCCTTCGTGGACCTTCGCCATGAACGGGGCGGCAAAGGGTCCGAAAAGCTCGGCGGCGGCTTCGGGCGTCGCTTTTTTCGCGGTGCCGACAACGAAAAGCGCTTCCGTGAAGCAGCGCGCGCCGAAGAGCGCGGGATAGTCCGCGGTCCTGACCTTCAAACTGCTGCGGCGGATATCGTAAGCTTCGATCCCGAGCCTGCCGAGTTCCTGCGAAAGCTGCATCGTAAGGCGGTCCGGCGCGGCGAGCTCGATCTCATAGGGCTTGTCAAGGCGGGTGAAGGCATGCTTTTCATGCTTCATGCAGGCAGCGCGCGCCTGTTTCAGCGCCTCGATTTCCTCCTCGAAATGCTTCTTTTCGGTTTCGTTGGCGGGTTCGGCGGGAACATACGCCGCAAGCGCGGCTTCGGCCCTTTCGCCGCCGACGGAGCCGAGAGCGAGCAGCAGCGACGGACGGACGAAGCGGGTCTCCTCCTTTTCGAGCCGTTCGATCAGAAGGTCCGCGTCCTCCGGCGACCTTGAAAGCGAGCCGAGAAGCCTTGCCGCGTTGCGCCGGAGCTTCGGAAAGGTCCCGTCATCGCCGACCGACGCGCGTATCGCCGCCATCAGTTTCGGATCGACGCTCATTTTGAGCAGCAGCGCGCGACTTTTCGCGAGGCGCACAAGAAGGCTCGAACCGACGCCCTCTTCGGCGAACATCGCCGAAGTCTCGGCAAGGAGGCTGAGCTTGTCGATCGACGGATCGACGGCGAGCAGAGCGGAACCGTTCGGTTTTTCGAGTTCCCGTTTGATTTCTTCCCGTTTAAGTTTTTTCATTGTTTTGGATCCTTTGATGAATATCGGAAGTTGTTGTCTGCAGTCGGATGATCTCCGTTCCCGTCAGTTATTCCGCCTTCCGCGGAGTTTTTCGAGGGCTTTTTCGAAATTGTCCGGCAGCGGCGCCGTGAACTCCATCCTTTCGCCGGTGCGCGGATGCGTCAGCCGGAGCCTTGCGGCGTGGAGCGCCTGCCCGGCGAAACCGAGGCTGTTTTTGCCCCGGCCGTAAACATCGTCGCCGACAAGGGGATGGTTTATGTATGCCATGTGTACGCGGATCTGGTGGGTGCGGCCCGTTTCGAGCTCGACCGAGAGCAGCGTCATGTCGCCGAAGCGCTCTTCGACGCGCCAGTGCGTGACGGCTTCCCGCCCGCCCGGGACGACGGCCATCTTCTTCCGGTCCGTCCTGTGCCTTGCGATCGGCGCGTCGACGGTGCCGGAATCCTCTTTGAAATTGCCTTCGCAGAGCGCGAAATAGGTGCGCTGCACGGCATGGGTCTTAAGCTCTGCGGCAAGGAAATTATGCGCGGCGTCGTTTTTCGCAACGACGAGCAGGCCCGATGTGTTTTTATCGATCCTGTGAACGATTCCCGGGCGGATCTCCCCTCCGATGCCGGAAAGGTCGCTGAGGCGGAACATCAGCGCGTTGACGAGCGTGCCGCTCGGATTGCCCGGCGCGGGGTGGACGACCATTCCTACGGGCTTGTTGATGACGGCGATATCGGCATCCTGATAGACGATGTCGAGCGGGATATCCTCCGCAATGATCTCCGTCGGCGCGGGCTGCGGCAGCACGACGGTCACTTCGTCGCCTTCGCGGAGGGAATATTTCGCCTTTTTCGCTTCCCCGTTCACGAAAACATCGCCCGTTTCGATCAATCTTTGCGCGGCGGAGCGCGAAAGCTCGGTCTTTTCCGCGATAAAGGCGTCGAGCCGCGTGCCCCTGTCCGCTTCGGCGCAGGTCAGCGCGATCCGCGCGGCGTATTCCTCCGCGCCGTCGTCCTCCGGGTCGTCAATGGGAAAAACGGCGGGCTCAGTCAACTCGTCCGCCGCTTCGGAAAACATATTTTCTTTTTGTTCTCCGGCTTTTTTCATTCTTCCGTTTCGTTCTCCGCGTCTTTTCCGCCGTCCGGCGCGGAAGTCTTCTTTTTATCGTCCGAATCGAGGGATCTGAAGAATTCCCTGCCCTTTTTCGTGAGCACGAGGCCGATGAACAGCAGCACGGCGCCGACGGTGACGCAGGAATCCGCGAAATTGAAGGTCGGGAAGGAATCCCAGAAATCGAAAACGATAAAATCGCGGACATAGCCGAGGAAGATCCTGTCGAAAAGGTTGCCGACGGCGCCGGCAAGGATCATTGTGAGCGCGACGCGGATGAGGGTCGGCATCGTTTTGCGCTTTGCGATGATGAAATAGATCATGAGCGCGCAGGCGATGACGGTAAAGATCGTCAGCATCAGCGTTTTGCCCTGCAGCCAGCCCCATGCCATGCCCGTGTTTTTCGTGTATTCAAAGCGGAAAATGCCCGGGATGAAGCTCATCGGTCCATCGCTCACGAGCACGGGGCAGATGAGTCCTTTCGTTAAAAGATCGGCTGCGACAAGGATCGCGAATATAAGCGCTGTCGTTATCAGAATCAAAACAATGTCCTCCGGTGGTCAGATCGCCCTCCCAGCGCGGGAGGGCCGGAGCTTTCGGGCCGCATTCGCCCCAACTCCCAGTAAATCATACTATATTTCACCCGAAAAAGCAATTATTATATCCGCTCCGCGCCGCGCTCGGCTATTGCATTTCGACGCAAAATCTGCTATACTGTCATACGGTTAAACAATAATGATGTAATCTGCGCTGGCGGCGCAGCGTCCCCGTAGAGCGGGACAAAGGAGAAAACATGACATTAGCTAATTGGACAGGCATAGCCGGCGGCCTCGCGCTGTTTCTTTACGGTATCCGCCTGATGGGTCAGGGCATCGAACGCCTTGCCGGAGCAAAGCTTAAGAATATTCTCGAGAAGCTGACGAAGAACCGATTTATCGGACTTCTTCTCGGCGTTTTTATTACCGCGATAATCCAGTCCAGCAACGCGACCTCCGCAATGGCGGTCGGCTTCGTCAACGCGGGACTTATGGAATTCACCCGCGCGTCCGGCGTCATCTTCGGCGCTAATATCGGTACCACGGCGACCGGCCTTTTGATCGCGCTCAATATGTCGCGTATCGCCTCCGTCATCGCGTTCATCGGCGTTATCGGCATAATCTTCTTCAAGAGCAAGCGCATCAACAATATCGGAACGTTGGTCGCGGGCCTCGGCATCCTCTTCATCGGCATGAACCTGATGAAGGACAACATGACCCCGCTCGCGAACGAAAAATACTTCACGGACATGCTGCTGAGCTTCGAGAACAAGATCTTCCTCGCCGTGCTCGTCGGCATCGTCTTCACCGCGATCGTCCAGAGCGTTTCCGCTTCCGTCGGTATCCTCCAGGCAATGGCGCTCGCCGGAGCGGTCACGGACCTCGATCAGGTCGTGTTCCTGATCCTCGGCTTCAACATCGGCGCCTGCATCGGCGCGGTGACCGCCGGCATCAACGGCACGAAGGACGGCAAACGCACAGCGCTCATCCATGTTTTGTTCAACGTGCTCGCGGGCCTTATCTGGGGCGTCGGCTGGAAGCTCCTTCCTGTCGAAAGCTGGATGAAAGCGCTCACCCCGAACATCGTTCAGCAGATCGCGTACATGAACCTTATCGAAAAGGTCGTCGGCACGGTCATCCTCTTCCCCTTCCTGCCGCTGCTTGAAAAGCTTGCTCGGATCATCATCCCGGGCGAGGATAAACCCGGCAAGAACATGCTTGTCCATATCAAAGTCCACGATCTCGGAACCACCTCCATCGCCATCGCGCAGGCGGAGGCGGAGGTCGCCCGCATGTTCGGCCTTGCGAAGACGAACCTCGATCTTTCCTGCCGTCTTCTGACGGAAAAGCATCCCGACCGTTCGGACCTCGACGTTATCAACGCGAATGAGGAAACGATCGACTACCTCAACCACGCGATCACCGACGCGCTGATCAAGATCTCCGGCGCGGGCGTGCTCGGCCCGAATGAAGCGAAGCTTATCGACAGCATGCACCACGTTATCTGCGACTATGAGCGCATCGGCGACCACGCGGACAATATCGCGGGCTATGTCCACCACATCATGGATCAGGGCCTCGGTTTTTCGCAGAGCGCGCGCGACGAGATCACGAAGCTGACAGCAAAGGTCACCTCCTTTGTTGACGAAGCGCAGAAATTCTTCCGCCACGAATCCGAGCTCACCTTCGAACAGCTCGAAGCGATCGAAGACAGCGTCGACAATGATGTCGACTTCATGCAGGAGCAGCACATCCGCCGCATGGAGACCGGCGAATGCAAGGCCGAGATCGGCATGCTCTATGTCGAGATCCTCACCGACCTCGAGCGCGTCGCGGACCACGCGCTGAACATCGCGGAGCAGGCGTAATCTCCCGTCCGACCGGAACTCAGCCCCCTCGGGGGCTTTTTTGTTTTTTTGCGAAATCGCTGTTTTTTTGTCTTCCGAGTTGACGTTTCCCCGGTTACGGTGTATAGTAAGGTATCGACAGTTGATGCCGGATCAAATTCAGGAGGACCTTATTTTATGAAAAAGTTTTTTGCTCTGCTGCTTGCGGTGCTGACCGCCGCATCCGTTTTCGCTCTCGTCGGCTGCGCCGGCAAGAAGGCCGAAGCCCTCGGCACCTTCGTTACCGAGAAGCATAAATACGTTTCGGAAGAGGAGTGGGTCGATGATACTCATTGGGAGCTGGACCTCGCTGCCGAAGGCAAGGGCACTTCGAAGCGCGACGGCAACGAGTATGACGTCACCTGGGAGCTTGACGGCGAGAACATCACCATCAAGGAGACCTTTGCGGGCCTGACCAACGAATTCACCGGCACCCTGAAGGACGGCGTGCTCGATATCTTCAACGGCGATCTTGAGAGCCCGCTCACCTGCGAATACGTTTTCAACAAGAAATAATTACAGGACAGTGCAAAAGGACCGTGCGCCGCACGGTCCTTTGCTTTTTCCGCAGCCCGCTCCGTCAGAACATTTTCATCATATCGCGCCAAACGTGCTTTCCGTCCCGCTTCATGCGCTTCGGCACGTCCGGATACATTGCGGAAACCGCCGCGGCAGCCGCCGCCATGCCGATGGCCACGCCGGAAACAAAACCGAATACCTTCATTGAAAAAGCCTCCCGTACTTTCAGATTTCGCCGCGAACCGCGCTGTTTCGCCGCCGCTGCGCTGCGATAGTTTTATTTTCCCCGCAGCGCAGGATCCGATACCGACGGATTTTACCGAAATTTTCCGTTTTTTTCCGGCGCGAATGCCGATTCTTCCGTACGCTCCCGCCGATTTTTTATTTTTTGCAAAAGCGCCGACGCGTTGAAACACAGGCGTTTTTTATGGTATAATATGATTGATGAAATATCTGCCCCGGACCGGTCCGAAAACCAAGGCGGGGCGCTTGAAAAGGAGAAAAAGCCATGCTCAATTCCACAATCGAAACCATTCTCGCCCGTTCCAGCATCCGCGCCTACGATGAGCGCCCCGTTGAAGAAACCAAGCTCGCCGAGCTTAAAAAAGCCGCCCTCGCCTCCCCCACCGCGATGAACCGCCAGAACCAGCGCTTCGTTTTCGTTACGAACCGCGCCGTAATCGACAGCATCGACAAGGCCGTTGTCGACGGCATCATCGCGAGCGGCAACGCAGCCTTTGCGGAGCGGATCCGCTCCCGCGGCGGCAAGACGCTCTATAACGCGCCGCTGTTCGTCGGCATCTTCTCCGCGCCGGGCCATTACGCCGGCGTCGACGCGGGCATCGCCGTTGAGAATATCGCCCTCGCCGCGAAGAGCCTCGGCCTCGATTCCGTCATTCTCGGCATGCCGAGCGCCGCTTTTTCGGGCGAAGCAGGCCGTGAGCTTGCCGCTTCCCTCGGCGTTCCGGAGGGCTTCGAATTCACGATCGGCATCTCCGTCGGCTACAGAGCGACCGAAAAAGAGCCCCACGAATGGGACGAAAGCCACATCATCGAAGTTAAATAATTCCAGTTATTATGAGTAAAAACCAGGTTATCGTCGGCGGCGTTCCCGTCGGCGGCGGCGCGCCGGTCACGATCCAGTCGATGACCAATACCGACACGCGCGATTGGCGGGCGACCGCCACCCAGATACTCGAGCTTGAAAAAGCGGGCTGCGAGATCGTCCGCTCCACCGTTTTCGACGCTCGCTGCCTCGAAGCGCTGCCGGAGATCATAAAGCGCATCCATATCCCCCTCGTTGCGGATATCCATTTCGACCACCGTCTCGCGATCGGCGCGATCAAGGCGGGCGTCGCGAAGGTGCGCATCAATCCCGGCAACATCGGCTCCGAGAAGGGCGTTGCGGAGCTTGCCGCCTGCGCGAAGGCGAACGGGATCCCGATCCGCATCGGCGTCAACGGCGGCTCCCTTGAAAAGGATCTGCTCGAAAAATACGGCGTATGCGCCGAAGCGATGGTATTGAGCGGCATCCGCCACGCGGAAATGCTCGAAAAGCACGGTTTTTCCGATATCGTGCTTTCGCTCAAATCCTCCGATCCGAAGACGACGGTCGAAGCCTACCGCATGGCGGCCAAAAAGCTCCCCTATCCCCTGCACGTCGGCGTTACGGAAGCCGGCGCGGGCGAAACGGCGCTGCTGCGCTCCGCGATCGGTATCGGCAGCCTTCTCATGGACGGCATCGGCGACACGATCCGCGTTTCGATGACGGGCGGCGTCGTTCAGGAAGTCGAAGCGGCGAAGAAGATCCTTTCCGCCGCCGGCGTCAGGCAGGATGACGTTCGGATCGTGAGCTGCCCGACCTGCGGCCGCACAAGGGTCGATCTTGCGAAGATCGTCGCGCGCGTCGAAGGCGAGCTCCTCGGCAAAGGCGCGAAGCCCATCCGCGTCGCGGTCATGGGCTGCGCCGTCAACGGCCCCGGCGAAGCGAAGGAAGCGGATATCGGCATCGCCTTCGGAACGGTCAACGCGGCCGTTTTCGGGCACGGCGAAATTCTTTATACTGATAAGCTTCCCGGCGTTATCGACCGATTCATCGCGGACTGCAAAAAGCTTTGCTTCAACTGATTTTTCCGTAACCGTACAGGCAAAGACGCCGTCCCGAAGCGCAAGGCGGAGGGATATCCCGTTTTTGTCCCATGTTTTTCTTTATAATACCCAATGCCGCGGATCACACTCCTCAAATCCACCCCCGCGGCAAGAGGCAGCATGAGCTATTTCAACGATAAAAACTATAAAAGCACCTCCCTGCTTCCCGGCGAAGCGGATTCCGTGCAGGATTATATCGACAGCGGCACGATCCGCATCACGGCCGCGACGCGAGAGCGCGGGAAGGATCACGTCATAGTCTGCATCGAAGCGAACCGTTTCCTCCTGGACGACGAGATGCGTTTCATTCAGGATGATATCGAAGCGAAGCTCCGCCCGCTCGACGCTGACTGCGTTTTCAGTTTCGACAGCACGCTCGAGGAGATCCGTCGGGACGAAAAGCGGCGCATCGAGGCGTTCACCGACCTTTGGTGCGCCTATTCGCCGCAGCTCGAACCGATCCTGCGGCGCTGCAGGATCGAGCTGAGCGGTAATGAATACATCGTCCACTGCCCCGCCCGCTTCGTTCTCGCCCTGACGGAGAGCACAGCAGGCGCTTTCCGCGCGCATATCGACAAGCTTTATTCCCTGAACGCGGCGATCACGATCCTCGCCGACGACCGTATCCCCGATGGAATGGACGAGGCGGAGCCCGCGGTGAACAGCGACTGGGGCGTTGTCCGAAGCGTCCGCAAAGCGCAGAAGACCCAGCGCAAGCAGATCAAGCATCTTTCCCCGACGGATATCATCTACGGCAGGGAGATACTGAAGCCCGATCTCGTGCGAATGGCGGAGCTGACCGATAAATCCGGCCGCATCACGGTCAAGGGCACCCTGCTCAGCATGGAGGTTTTCGTTTCCGAAAAGCGCAAAACAACGGTCCTGACCCTCTCCGTTACCGACCGTTCGAACACCGTTTTCGCGAAGATCTTCCCCGACGAACAGACGAAGACCCGCACGATCGGCCTGCTCGAGAAGGCGCAGAAGGAGCCCTGCCTGCTCATGATCCGCGGCGCCTACCGCTACGACACCTACGCGAGGGATTACTGCATCTTCGCAGACGACGTGAACCGATATCCCCTTGAGGTCCGCACCGACAATTCCCCCGACAAGCGCGTCGAGCTGCATCTGCATACCCAGATGAGTGCGATGGACGCGACGACGAAGCTTTCGGAGGTCGTCGCCCGCGCGGCGAGCTGGGGACATAAGGCGATCGCGATCACCGACCACGGCGTCGTCCATTCCTTCCCCGAAGCGCGCAAAGCCGCGAAAAAGAACGGCATAAAAGTCATTTTCGGCTGCGAAGGCTACCTCGTTCCGGATTGCGAGCTCATCGCGGCGCATCCCGGCGAGGAATTCGCCGCCGTCCATGCGGTGACTTCCGGCAGCGGTATCCATACCCGGCTCTTCGAGCTCGCCGCCGTCCGGTTCACGGCTGACGGTCCCGTCGACAGCTTTTCCACGCTCGTCAACCACGGCGTTCCTCTCCCACCGAAGATCGCGCATCTGATCGGCTGTGACGAAGACGCCCTCGCCGCAGCGCCGACGGTCGGAAAGGCCGCCGCTGCGCTCACGGAATTCATCGGAAACCGGACGATCTTCGTTCACGACCGCGAAACGCTTGCGCTGTTTAAAACGCTGCTCGGGCAAAACAGCCCCATCGAAACGCACTGCGTCCTGACTTCGATGCTGATGCAGTATCTCCGCCGCGACCTTAAGGCGGACAAGCGGCAGATGCCGGAGCTTTCCGCGCCCGCGGGAGCGGAATGGACCGCGGAGCTGGCCGTCGACCTCATCCGCCGCATGAAGGAGAACGGCGTCGAAACGCTCCCCTTAGTCGACAGCACGGAGGAGGAGCCCGAAAAGCACAGGAGCAACCACATAATCATCCTCGCCGCGAGCGAACCGGGCCTCAAGAACCTCTATAAGCTCGTTTCCTATTCGAACCTCGACCATTTCTATAAAACGCCGCGCATCCCGAAGAGCCTTCTGAACCTTCACCGCAGCGGCCTGATCCTCGGCAGCGCCTGCGAGGCAGGCGAGCTTTTCCGTGCGATGGTCGCCGGAGCGAGCGAGGCGGAGCTTCTCCATATCGCCTCATTCTACGATTATCTCGAGATCCAGCCCATCGGCAACAACGCCTTCCTCGTGCGCGAAGGCATCGCGAAGGACGACGAAGCTTTGCGCGACTACAACCGCCGCATCGTTGCGCTCGGCGATAAGCTCGGAAAACCCGTCGTCGCAACGGGCGACGTGCATTTCCTCGAGCCGGAGGACGCCGTTTTCCGCGCGATCCTCATGAGCGCTTCGAACTACAAGGACGCCGCGATCCAGCCCCCGCTTTACTTCCGCACTACCGAGGATATGCTGGAGGAATTCAGCTATCTCGGCAAGGAAAAGGCCTTCGAGGTCGTTGTTGAAAACACAAATAAGATCGCGGAAATGTGCCCGCAGCTGCGTCCCTTCCTCGACGACAAGCAGACCTACGCGCCGGAGCTTCCCGGAGCGAAGGAGGAGCTGACGCGCCTTGCGGAAACGAAGGCGCACGAGCTCTACGGCGAGGTGCTGCCGGAGGTCGTCCAGAAGCGCCTCGACAAAGAGTTCAATTCCATCATCGGCAACGGTTATTCCTCGCTCTATATGGTGGCCCAGAAGCTCGTTTCGAAATCCCTTTCGGACGGCTATCTCGTCGGCTCCCGCGGTTCCGTCGGTTCGAGCTTCGTCGCGTACCTCGCCGGCATCACGGAAGTCAATGCCCTCCCCGCGCACTACCGCTGCCCGAACTGCAAATATTCAGAATTTCCGGAGGTCGGCGACAGATCCCGCTGCGGCATCGATCTTCCCGAAAAAAACTGCCCCGTCTGCGGCACTCCCCTGCGGCGCGACGGCTATGAGATCCCGTTCGAGACCTTCCTCGGCTTCAAGGGCGACAAGACCCCCGATATCGACCTCAACTTCTCCGGCGAGTATCAGCCCGTCGCGCATAAATTCACCGAGGTCATGTTCGGCGAAGGCCATGCCTTCCGCGCCGGAACGATCAGCGGCCTACAGGAAAAAACCGCCTACGGCTATGTTCTGCATTACTGCGAGGAGAACGGCCTGAATCCCTCCGAAGCGGAGAAGACACGCCTCGCGAACGGCTGCGTCGGCGTCCGCAAAACGACGGGCCAGCACCCCGGCGGCATCGTCATCGTTCCGGAGGATCTCGAGATCTACGATTTCTGCCCCGTGCAGCACCCGGCGGAGAAGGTGGACGCGGATTCCATCACGACGCATTTCGATTTCCACGCCCTCGACGACAAGCTCGTCAAGCTCGATATCCTCGGCCACGACGACCCGACGACGATCCGCATGCTGCAGGACATCACCGGCATCGACCCGAAGAGTATCTCCCTTGCGGATCCGGAAACGATGAAGATCTTCCGCACCGACGAACCGCTCGGCGTTTCGCTCGCGGAGCTCGGCTGCGACGTCGGAAGCCTCGGCATTTCGGAATTCGGCACGGGCTTCGTTCGCGGCATGCTGATGGGCACCCGCCCGACGACGATGGAGGAGCTCGTGCGCATCGCCGGTCTTTCCCACGGCACGGACGTCTGGCTCGGCAACGCGGAGGAGCTTATCAAAGCCGGAACGGCGACGCTGATGCAGGTCATCTGCACCCGCGACGACATCATGAACTACCTCATTGCCCACGGCGGCGAGCCCTCGCTTTCGTTCAAAACGATGGAGAGCGTCCGCAAGGGCCGCGGTCTGACGCCGGAGATGGAGGACGCGATGCATAAAAACGCCGTCCCGCAGTGGTATATCGACAGCTGCAAGAAGATCAAGTATATGTTCCCGCGCGCCCACGCCGCGGCGTACGTTATGATGAGCTTCCGCGTGGCGTATTTCAAGGTCCATCACCCGCTCGCGTTCTATTCGGTCTATTTCACCGTCCGCGCGGACGCTTTCGATATCGAGCAGTGCCTCGGCGGCGCGGAAACGGTCCTCAAAAACCTCAAGGAGCTCAAAGCCCTTTCGAACCCCGACCCGAAGCAGAAGGATCAGATCATCATCCTCGAAATGGTCTACGAAATGAACCTGCGCGGGATCGAGCTGCTGCCCGTTGATATCTATAAATCCAAAGCGACGCGCTTCACGATCGAGGACGGGAAGATCCGTCCGCCGTTCAACGCGATCGCCGGCCTCGGCGACAACGCCGCGAAGCAGATCGAAGAAGGCGCGAAGGGCGGCGAGTTCATCTCCCGCGAGGATTTCGCGAACCGCACGCACGCGAATTCCGCCGTCATGGACAGCCTCGACCGCCTCGGCTGCCTCGAAGGGCTTCCCGACAGCAACCAGGTCACTCTGTTCTGATGCATTTATGCGAAATGCTTGACAAAATAAAGCTTTTGCTTTATCGCGAGCAAAGCGAGCCCGCGGCGGGTCAGCGCGCGGCGCCGCGAGAGGCGCCGAACCGCGAACGCTCAGACAGTAAGGACAGGAATGCGCCGCAGGCGCCGGCCTCCGTTCGCGCCCCAGCAGTCCGGTCGGAGAAGATATGCCGTTTGCAAGAGTGTGAAGCTTGCCGCCGAATTGCTGTTCGGAGCACATGCCGTCAGCGAGTCATTTACCGTTTTAACCCTTGACAAAATAAAGCTTTTGCTTTATTATGTTATTCGTAATTTCAGGTCCTTCGGACCGTTGTCAGAAAGGAAATAACAGTCATGCCCACAGATTGCGGCAATAATCTCGGTGATTTCTTCAGCACATTCGGCATTTGGATCATAATGCTCGTTGCCCTTGTTGCAATGTTCTTCTTCACTTCGAGGAGCAACAAGAAGCGCCAGAAGCAGTATCAGTCCATGCTCGACAGCATCAAGCCCGGCAGCCGTGTCCGCACCATCGGCGGCATTTACGGCACCGTCACCAGCGTCAAGGACGACGTCGTTTTCGTCAGCGTCGGTCCCGACAAGGCCCGCCTTGTTTTCGCGAAGTCGGCCATCGCCAGCATCGAGGACGCTCCCGTTGAAGCGACCATCGACGGCGAGATCGTCGACGCAAAGAAATAAGAAATAATCGACGGAACTCCCGAAGCGGCGTTAACGCGCCGCTTCTTGTTTTTTCTTTTGTCCTTTTATCCCCTTC